>Ga0209566_100137_pt1 | contig 89967 bp, 78 predicted proteins | sample Araplavi_mTSA_r2_2_FD_184287 | JGI IMG/M metagenome (GOLD analysis project Ga0209566, IMG submission 184287) | Arabidopsis root microbial communities from North Carolina, USA - plate scrape CL_Cvi_mTSA_r2 (SPAdes) (version 2) | ecosystem: Host-associated > Plants > Roots > Endosphere | place... | reverse complement strand
TTCCCACCATCGTCCGTCGGAAGGACTGTAATACAACACTTCATGACGTCCGTCGGTGTCCACGTCCCATACGCGAATGAAGCGAGCGTCCGGTCTAGCGCCGAGCTCCGCACTCTCCCCGATAAGCTGCCAACTCCGCAGAGTCGCCCGTCCGTTTGCGTACGCAATCCCCCTGGCGTGCCGGCTCCCTAGCCACCAGCGTCCGCTCTCCGGCTCGTATCGAAGCAGATCGGCGCTGTCGCCGCCATCCACCGCCCCGATGAAGCGTCCTCCCCATTGGGTCATCCCCTGGTTGACTTGGCCCGCCGCTTCCCAGTTCCGGTACCAGCCGTCGATCATGCCGTGAATGTTGTAGAACACCGTATTCCGCGGCGCGATGTCGAAGTCGTTGAGATCCGGTTCGCCGTACACGTCGGCAGCCGTCTCGTGAATACAGCCGTGCAGGCCCGAACTCTCGATGAACAGCCCGAGCTCGTCGGCCGTCCGAAACGATTGCGGCTGCATCAGGATTCTCGCTTCCGCACTGCGGTCGTAGCAAGGCGCCATCCGAATCTGCTCCGGCACGCCTTGCCAGGGTGCGACGAGCGACGGATCGTAGTTTTGCCTAGCATACCAGTCCAGCGCCCGCCGGATGAACCCGCGGTGGAATTGCAGGAATTGCGCCCCGTATCCCGGCCGGAGCTGCTGCGGATCGCTCACGTGGTGGGCATGATGCCACATCTTATGTTCCTCCAGCAGATTCGCCGGAAAGTTCGCAATCGTCGGCACAACATCCCGCCTCCCTGCGCCTTGCAGCCGTGCGGCTGCAGGGCATTTGCCTTGTTGCAGTCATCATATGCCGGACGCGGGGCGGATGGTGAATGGATCGAATAATCGCAACTGCTCGAATGCCCGATTTTATTCGATGATCTCAATTTTCCGAAGACGGTAGATTTGATAGAGATGCGTGACGATCACCTTCAGCACCGCATACCCGGGCACCGCGAGGAACATCCCGAGCAATCCGAACAGACTGCCGACGATGAGCAACACGACGATGATGGTGAGCGGGTGGATATCCAGCTTCTTGCCCATGATCTGCGGAGACAGGAGCCGGTCCTCGATCTGCTGCGCGATGATGATGACGACGATCGTCCACACGGCCTTCATGGGTGAATCGATAAACGCGACGATGACGCTCGGCACCGAGCCGATGAGTACGCCGACGTAAGGGATCACATTGAGAAACGTGAACACGATCGCGAGCAGCAACGCATACTTGAGCCCGATGATCAAGTAACCGGTGAGCATCATGATGCCGAGTCCGATGCTTACCAAAATTTTGCCTTGTATGTAAGCGCTGAGCGCCCTGTCCATCTCCATCATGATCGCTTTGGCTTGGTCGTCGTGCCTGTCGGGTACGACGCGCACGATGAAGCCGGGCACCTTGTAACCCGTCTTTAGCATATAGTAGGCGATGAAAGGGACGGTGGAGAGCAGCAGGACGAACTGCGAGATGAAGCCCATGATTTTATTAAAGGCATTGCCTGTATTCGAGATGACGCCATTAACCAGATCGGGTATGCGCGTGGTCAGATCGAATTTGGGATCGTTCAAGTACTTGGTCGCCCATTCGTACTGCTGCAGCTTGTTCACTTGCTCCTGAGCCATGTTTACGAGTTGGGGCACGTTGTCGATGAGACTGTCGATCTGATCGCGGATGATCGGACCGACCAACATGATGATAAACGTGAACAACGTGGCTAGCGCCAAGTAGACGATCGCGATCGACGTCGACTTGTTGATGCCCCTTTTCTCCAACAGGGCCACGACCGGACGCAGCAGATAGTACATGATCGCCGACAGCAGCATCGGCAGCGCCAGCACCTCGAGCACCGTGACGATCGGGTTAAAAATAAAGCGGACCTTGGAGGCCAAGAGGATAATGAGCAGCACGACGATGATGCCGTACCCGATTCGGAAATACTTGCCTTGAGGCATTCAGCCCACCGACCTTCGAAAAGTTATAATAAGATATAACCTTCGATGGCCGGCGGGAAACTCCTTCTTACTCGGTCGGCAGCCCCGCCGCTTTGCGAACCTCGTTGGCCAGGCGGTTGAACTCCGCCTTGTCCGCCTTCGTCGTCGCCGCGAACCAGGCCGCGGACAGAAACTTGATAATCTTGTTGGCGTCGTCTGCCGTCATCGTTATCTCACCTCCATCCGGTTGGGGATTCGTGTTCGGATTTGTGCCCGGGTTCGGGTTCGTGCCTGGATTCGGATTTGTGCCCGGGTTCGCATTCGCATTCGTATTCCACCAGCCCTCGTTGCCGTAGGACTCATTCAGGTCCAGCGTGAAGCCCGTCACCGTCGTGTCGATCTTGTATTGGTAAATGTTCGCCTTGTTGCTTTGCTTGCCTCTGCTCCAGGCGTATGTCTGCCAAAAATGCGTGCAGGCGCCGCGTCGCGCCATCTCCTCGACGACGGCATACGAGCCATAGACGCCGGTCTTATAACCGGTCACCTGCTTGGCAGCAGCCTTGAGATATGCTTCGATCCCGTCGTAGTCCTTCGGCTGCGCGTCGTAGTCTACCGCAAAATAGATCGCGGATCCCTTCGGCTGACCGATCGCAAGTGCCTCCGCATACGCCGCGGCGCCGTCGTTGCGCCCAGCATCCGCTCCGTTAGCCGCGCGGTTCGCCGTCGTCTCGTATACCGAGACGATCTGCATGCCCGCAGCCGTGATCAGCTTCGCCTCGTCCGCGGTCATCCGCTTCCAGGCATACGCAGGCGGCACCAGATAGCGCGCGGCAAACGTATAGCCGGCGGCAGCCAGCGTCTTTGCCTGCGCGGCAGTAATCGGCGTGGCTTTGTCGATGCCTTTGGCCATGGGGGTGGCTCCTTTCTTATATGGATTAATAAACAGTTATACGGTTAATGTGATGAAGGGTCGTACTGGTTATATCTTATTCAGGGACGAGCATAGGGGGCACGGCCCTTGTCCGTCCGAGTTATTTTGAATGCGGATCAACGGCCGACTCTTTGTCCTTCTGGTTGAACTGCTCCAGCCGTTTGGTGATGATATCAGGCAGCGTGACCCCAAGGGCGCCAAAATTCTCGACAAGGCTAAGACCCTCTCTGCCAACGTAGAAGTAGATTGCGGCAGTTCGGAACAGAGGCACGCCAGGCTGCAACCAATCATCCAGTTGAGCCGCAAGTGCGACTACTGCCAAAACGACGATTTTTCGTATACCGCCCCAATACAGCTTGTCCGAGTTTAAGTTATGATTTTTAATCGCGCTGGCGACACCGCTGACGTAATCCAGGATAATAAGCGTGAAAAGCACTTCCAGCGCCTTGTCCCAGCCACCTAGAATTGTTGTGAGAAGCATGCCAACCGCTGCCCCCATTCCGCCCGCGAATGCCTCCTTGCCGCCAGCCGCGGCCGCACACCAGGCGTTAGATAGTAGTAGTTTCAGTTGTTCCAGGTCAACCCCCTCCAAAAATTAAAGACACCGCTTTTTGCGGTGCCTAGAAGTTCCCCGTCGAAGCGAGGCTTTTTGTCTTATTTGCCTGATGGATTTGGAAGAGACTTGCCGTCTATGTCAAGCTTCATCGCAGCCAAGTATTCTCGCACTTTAGGTTGTTGTGCTACTGGCACTCGGTCGAAAGTATAAGCTCTCTTGATGATGAGCGTTGCGTATACGACTGCCATGTCTAGTATCCCTATCGTAATATTGTTGGAAAATAAAAGCCGTCCAAGCAGCCGTCTAAACGTCGGCATCAAGGATGGCTTGAACTTCTGAACGCTTGCTCTCCGGAACATCGTCGATTGTCTTGAGTCCTCTACGGATCAAGATTGCATAAATCTGGGCCATTTCACTTCCCACCTCCTTCCAGGGCAGCGACACGAGCCGTCAGATCTTCGATCAATGCCTGCTGCCGCATAATTACGTCGTATGATTCGGCGAGACCGAGCATTGTATTAACGCCCTCCTCCTCACGATCGGCGTCGGCCGCCGTCGCGGACTCGTAAACTTCAGCGACGGCGAGCATCGTCTGCACGCTCTCCGCCTCAAGTTCTGCGACCTGGGCAGACAGCGGCGGCTGGAAAAAAGGCGGTTGCTCCGGGTTCTGCGGGTCCGGATAGCTAAAGAGCAGCTTCGGCTCGTCGCCGCTGACGTTTACGCGGTAGCCGTTCATAGCTGCGAAGTCCTCGGCAAACTGCCTGTACTCCAGCCGGAGCACGCCGACCGTCTCCGGTACACGTTTGGATAACTCTTGGTAGTTTTCGAAGTCCTGTTCCTGCGTGCTTTCTACTGCGTAATCGCCCCAACATTCTCCGGTGTCTACGAGGATATGCCCTGTCTGCTTCTCGTAGTAAATCTTTCTACCGATCTCCATCGTTTGTCCCCTCCTTTTAGCCTACCGCGAACCAGTTGTAACTTGTGGTCGCGTACTTTACAGGTAGTCCGAAAAACCCCGGACGTACAGCTACCGACACATCATCCACCCGGGCGAGCCAGCTACTCCCGAAGTGGTACCCGTGAACGACCATCGAATTCCATACGCCCAACTTCAATCCACCCGTATAAAATACACAAAAGTCATTGTCACCGGAAATAACGACTACAGACGGATTAAAACTGAAACTGCTCCCTTGCAGCCTGTATCCGATATATGACCCTGAATTGTCCGGGTAGCCAGCCGCCCACTGTGATGAAGACGACGTCGAGGTTCCGCTTGCCCACGGTCGACCTGCGATCGCCGTCCCGTTGATGCCGAATATCTCAGCCCCTGAAAGAATGTATTGAGGTGCTAGGAACGCATTTACAGATTGCAATTGCGCAACGGATACTTTAATTTCACCCGCGCCAGCGCCCCCTTTTCGGTAGCCCTCCCTTGGGTAGACGGCGAGAGCGCCGTCACCCCATTTACCGACGCCCTGGGCGGGATCAGCACCATCTGTTATGACCGGAATAGTTCCCGGCGTCCCGAACATCGTCTTGTCTGCCCGCCAGTTCGCGGGGACGAAGTTCGGGTCATTTGCAATAAGCGCACCGTAACCATTGGCGTTCTTGCCCGAAGTATAGATGCCCGTCGGAGGCTCTAACACAATATTGCCCCCGCTGTCCGACTTCGCAGAAACGGCGGTAACGTAACCCGCAGTGCCCATAGGATACGCCCTGTAATCAGTCAGCGTTCCAGCAGCCTGATAATTCACGCCCGCGCTGAACTTCTTCTTATTCGATACGTCCCCAGGCGCCGCGTCACCAGGAATATAAATTTGCGCCATTGGTTACACCCCCATAATTGACGCGGATACTTTTACGGCACCAGATACGGATGATGAAGCTTGCAAAATAACATTAGAATTTGCCGTCGCATTGAAGAATACAGGCAACAGCGAATAACTTCCAGCTGTGAAGTTTTGTGCGCTCACTACAACTGTCGTTTGTGTACCCGTAACATCTGTGTAATTCACGGCTACCGATACAGTCGTTGTAGCTGTGACACGCAGGTAGATAAACGCTTGATAGTTTCCTGCGGCTACTGAATTCGCAGTCAGGAACGTTGCATAAGAAGCGCTGGTTACGTTGAATTCACTGACCGACGCGGACTTCGCGACCAGATCGGGGGAAGTCACCTTTGCCGCTGGGAATACTGTTGCGTCAGTTGTGTAAACTGCGCTTAGTTTCGCCCCTAGTATTGCTGTTGCGGCCGCCGATACCTGGGTGTAACCTTCGACTTTAACGGCGAAGGTTTCCGCTAGCGTGCTGCTCCCCTTATAGGATATCTGAACCCGCCATCTAGAGTTAGTCGCGTCATACGTGACGTCTGAAATTGCGATCCGACTCTTGATGTCGCCCAGGACCTCGACATATCGGGTTTCTTGCGTCATGACGCTTGTCCCTGATAAATGTGTGGCGATCCGCTTTGTCAGGTTCCCCGAATTGCTTTGCGCGTTCCAGTTGCCCGTTAGGGTAATGTCGATATACCCGTAAAAATTACCCGTGAAGTATAGGTCGGCTTTCTGATTCGTTCCTGAGTTCCCGAAGACTACCTCGCCGACCGTGAAACTAAATGTCCGCCCGTCTGAAAACTGCGGAGCAACGACCTTACCCCTAAAGTTCGCGCTATAGTCAGCAGCAAGTCGCAGGGCGGCGTTCGTGTCATTCGGAGCGTCACCGTTTACCACAAAGTTCAGATAGCCCGCTGCCGACGATGCGTTTAAATAGTTCGCGCTGGCTCGATTGAACCCCAACAGATTCCCGCTCAGTGTCGCTACGCCTACCCCGCCCGACGAGGTAGCAATATCACCCCCAGCCGCAAGCCTAGCCGTAAACGAGGCGTTTCCCGTCTTGCGCTCGATACCTAGCGCTCTGCTTATGAATGTCCCGTCATCGGCGTAGTTCCACAACGCGAAGTCTCCGCCCGAGTTGCCCGTACTCTCTACGCCGACCTGTCCAATCTGCCACCGCGAACTCCCGCCCGCACTGCGCATAGCAAACGAGGGAACCCCACCGGCAGACGTGCCGATGGAGGAAATAATGGTTCCACTCGCGTTAAATCCGTTTGCGTTGACAACGCCGTTACCATCCCGCCAAGCAACGGTGCTTGTGCCTCCATTAGCAACGTGATAGCCATCCACTAAGTCGGCGTTTAGGTTCGCGACCAAGGTTGTGGACGTAACGTTTAATGGCGCGTTTCCCTGCGCCACTTGCGAAACGAATGCATTAGCCGCGATATTGCCGGACGAGTTTCTAAGGGCCACCGTGTTTGCGTCGTTTTGGAATGATGTGTGCCACCCGTCCACCATGTCCGCGTTCAGGTTCGTGACAAGCGTCTGCGAAGCGACCGTAAACGGTGCCGTTCCCGTCGCTTGCGTAGACGCGAACGTGGCGGCCGTCGCTTTAACGAATGTCGGGCTTGCTGTCGTTTTGACCGACTGGTCTAGATACCCTGAGGTTATCTCAGCAAACGTAATTGCCGTCGTTCCGAGCGTCACGGCGGCTGTGTTGTTCATGGTGAAGGTCTTACCGACGTTGGCAGTCCCGGACCGAACATAAACGCTGATGCCCGACGCGATCTTGGCCGTGCTATCGGCGTCTGCCGCTCGCGACCATGAGCCCGACGCAGCGACATAAATGCCGTTCTGGCTACCTGTCGTTTGATTCTTGACGAGTACCCGATCGCCGGCCACGAGAACGATCCCGTCTATCGTCTGCAGCCCGGACAGCGCGATATTCGCCGTCGTGGCGACGCGCACATCTCCATCGACAGCCTGCATCGCCATCGCCGCGTCGATCTTGTCCCAGTTGTCGTTCAGCATCGTCTGGATATTGAACGTATCCGTGCCGTCCGTCGCCGGGTTCTTCTTGAGCAAGTTCAGAATGCTCGTAAAAATAGCCATGCGATAACCCGCTCCCTTCCCTATGCATCCAAGAACGGCGCGAAGTCCGTCAACGGATGGCTCTGCATTTGATTGATCGTCAGCCCGTTAACCTCGTTAACGGTCAAGTATCTAAACGAATACGACACGGCCAGATGCGCGGGCACGATCGCGTTCAAGGCATCCTTGATATCGTCCAAATTGGGCGGCAGACCCACCGTATCGACGAAGCGGATCGTGACCGTATACAGCGACGGCTGCTGCGTGACCTCGATCGCCCCGTTGTCAAACGACTCCGCCACGCTTCGCATCAATGCGACGGTCACCGTGCCGGTGCCGCGAAGCTTGGACTTCACCAGGCTGCGCCGCTGGTCCAGCGGTTTGGAAGGATCCGTGACTATGCCCAGATCGCTCTCCCAGCGATCCAAGCCCCACGTTGCCGTATCTACGAAAAATTGCGCCAGCGTTTCGTCCATTGCGCGCTGCAGCAGGTCCACTTCGGTCCCCTGCGATTCCATCAGAGAGCGCATGACGCGGGAGGAAGCATAGTAGCCCGGCAAATAGCCAAGCATCTCCTGTCCCCGCGCGCTCGTCATCGTTACCGCCTCAGACACTGGCGTTCACCGCCCCCGGCACCGCGACTTGACCGATCCCGACCGTCACATTGGAGGTACCACCGTTCATCGTCATATCCGAGTGGTCCATGATGGCCGGAACGTCAAGGAGTAGGCTGTTCACCTTCGAATAACGCACGACGGGATCGGCGAACGCAAGCGACTTCAAATAAGCCTTCATCGTCTCTTGAATGCCAGCTACTGCCTGAGCAAGCGTCCAACCTGCGCGAAGTGTTAACTTCACGCTAAGGACAATCGGCAGTTCGGTCGGCGCAGCCACGACCACATTCGCGCCGATCGGCGCCTTGCCCGCCCCCGTGCCTGCCGTTCCAGGCGCGATCGCGTCCTGCACGGCCGTTACGAGCGCCGCCTGAGCCGCGCGCTTGTCCTGATTCAGCACGTACACTTTTACCGTGCCCGGACCGTTCCACAACGGGTGAACCTGCGCGCCGCCGACGCCCTCCGTCTCCAGCGCCCACTGCAGATAGTCCGCCCGGTTGCCGCTTGTGCCCGGATTGCGCACCTTGAGCAGGTAGCGCTCGAGCAGCGACGCATCGCTCTCCGTCTCGGCGCCGCCGCTCATCGCGGCGACATTCGCAATGCCGGTCACGCCAGGCACCGGCTCGACCAGCACCGCAATCGCTCCGGCCGCAATGTTGCCGGCTAGCCCTGCCTCGACCGCCATTACGCTCGCTTCCACCAGTCCCACGCCGCCGATCGTGACCGCCTCGGTCGTCTCGAATTCCACCGACGGCGTCGAGGTAAGAGCATCCGCCGCCGTGGCCACACGCGTGCCCGCAGGTACGGTGACGCCCGAGGCGCCCGCGAACGTCACCTTTCCCGTCGCCTTCTCCGCCGGACGCCGATCTACGCCATGCTCGCCGCATCTGAGATCCAGGTATGCGCCGAAGGCCGTCGTCGCGAATCCGCGCCGCAGCACCTCCTGCGCCCAGCCTGCCGACAAGAACAGCTCGTACGCCGCAGGTGCGAGCGCGTCCCAAATATACGAGCCTTCGGCCTTGTCGATGTCCGCCGGGATCCGTCCCAGCATGCGCGCCATGATGCTCTCTTCCTTTTGCTCCGTTAAATAATCTGGCAATGCCGTCATCACAAGCTCACCACGCTTCCTTCAATCGTCCCCGTCTCGTCCCGCACGCTGGTCACCGAGCAGGCGAAGCTGCATACGTCTCCTTGCCACGCAAAAGTAAATCCTCCGACGCGCGCCGTCCGCGGATCGGCCAGCAGCGTTTCCGAGGCGATGCGCGCGATCTCGCTCTCGACGGCCGCACGGGAGAGGCCAAGCCCGATGAGCGTCTCGAACTCTTGCCCGTATAGCCGCGAATAAACGAGATGGCGGTATCGCTCGGTCGCGAGCGCTTTGCGGCACCATTCGATCCATGCCTCGGCGTCTGCGGCAGCGCCCGCGATTTTCCCCGTAGGCGTCAGCACGAACTCTCCCGCTTCAAAGTCAAATCTCCAGCTTCGGCCGAACGACGCGCCCGTAGCCTCCCGCTCGTCCGACAGAACTTCCGCACCGATCCCCGTCGTCGGAAATAAATTAGCCACCCGCACTCACCACCTTGCATACGACAACGGCCTGGCTGCCCCCGGCCACCGGCACCGCCAACACGCGGTCTCCCGGCACAAGCTGCAAGCCCTCCGCGTGCAAATAATCCGGCATTTCATATTTAAAGGAATCCAGCTTCAAGCCGGCTCCCGTCATCGTCCCAAGCTCCGCGGGCACGCCCGCCACTTGCTTGGCCGCCACCCGGTTCATGCGGCTCTCCAGCGCGGCGGCCAGCTGTTTGTAAGGATCAGCCACAATAATCCCTCCTTACCTTGGCTTCGCGAGCCAGCTCCAGCTGCATATGCCCCGGCTCGCCCAGCTGATGTCGGACGGACGTCACGAACAGGCGCTGCCCGTCCAGCTCGACCAGGTCTCCCGCCCGAATCAGATTGATGTCGAGTGCCGTCACCGACATCGTCTCCTGCAAACCCAGCAGCAGCGGCTCCGCTGCCTTGCGTGCTTGTGCAGGCGTCTCGATCGCACAGTCCTGCAGCACCTTTTGCAGTGTGCCGTATTTGTCGATCTCGCCCTTGACGATCGCCAGCACCGGAGACAGCTTCGTCTCGCTTCCCTCGCTGCCGAGCACCTTCACCTGGGTGACGGCTCCCTCGAGCGTTCGTTTCTGACTGACCGACTCCAGCGACTCCAATTGCCAGACCTTGTCATTGGCGCCCAGCTTAACGAGCGTCAGCCCGCTTGGCGTCATGCGCGGACGATACAGCTCGCCGCCTTTGCTCGCCGTCTCCTTCAAGTCTTCCAGAATCATGCTGAAAATCGACTGGCTTCGCTTTACGCTGCGCTTCAGCTTGATGTTCGTATCCGGCAGCACTGCAAGCGGAATGTTCCAGCCTGCCGCATAGGACGCGAGCCGCTCCGCCGCCGTCTGACCATCCGGCATCAGCCGCTCGTCCTCGGACTTGGACAGATACAGCGTCCTGTCGTAAGCCGTGACGTTCAAGTGCTTGCCGCTGCCCGCCGAACGCTCGCTCTCGCATTCCCATACCAGTGCGGGATGAAGCAAGTAGGCCATTCCCGTTGAACCGTAGGGTACGCCGGAAATGCGAATCTCTTGACCCGGCGCGATCGCAGGCAGGCCCGGACGAACCGTCAGGCGAACGTTCGCGCGGTAAGCGATCTCCTCCAGCGAATCTTCCAGCGTGATCTCTTCCACCAAGTCGCCCAAATAATACTTCCCATCCAAAACCACCTCGTAGCTCATGGCATCACCAGCTTCTGCCCCGGACGGATCAGGCCTGGGTCGCTGCCGATCAGCGCTTTGTTTTTCGCGTAAATCTCGCCCCATCTCGCACTGCTGCCAAGCTCCCGCTTGGCGATGGCATAGAGCGTGTCGCCCTGTCGCACCGCGTACGTCTTCGGGACCGGCTTCATATCCGTACGGACGGTCGCGGCAGGAGAAGCCGTCGTCCGGACCTTCGGCTCGCGCCAAGTGCGGATCGCGATATCGAAGTAAATGTCGCCCGGCTCGCCTCCCCGCAGGCTGGTCGTGTGAGAGGAGATATAGCCGAGTATGTTAACGCCGGCTTCCGTAATCATGAAGTGAACCGGCTGCTTGCTGACCATGTAGCTCGTGAGCAGGTTCATCGAGCCGATCGGATCCTTGTCCGTCGGAAAGAAGGAGGAGAACGAAATCTCCTTCAGCTTCTCCTCCTGCGCCACATCCACCTCGCCAAGCGAGAGGATATTGACCGTTTCGAGCTGCTTTTCGCGCCGAATCGAGACCTCTTCCGGATTGACGGGAAATTTGAAAATATTTTTGCCGGACGCGTCTTTCAGAATAAATTCCACGCTTCTCCTCCTTCCGCCGCGCGGTGTTCTATATTAAGGCCTGTTCTCCAGCGTCTGCCGGATCGAGGCCGTAAGTCGGGTGCTCACCTGCGCCGTGATTGCGTTGTAGTCGATCTCGGTCTCCTTGACCGTCAGTTGGACGGCGCCAGCAGGGATGTTGATGTTGATGGTTGGGGCGGGCGGGTTAGCAGGTTGGCGAGGGGAATTCGGCTGAGATGTAGGGGTCAGAGGCAATCTCTGAGCAGTCCCTAGATTCAAAGGCGAAGCAGAAGGAGCACCGACTGCAACTGTTGCGCTAGGCCCGTTCAACCTGCTCTTAAACCACTCCACGATAGGCAGTATTCCGCCGAGCAAGCCGCTCTGTCCCATGGCGCCAGTGCCCGAACGTCCAAGTTTTGCGCCTATTCCAACGCCTGCGATGGCGAGCGTTTGCATTTTAGGCGCAGCGTCGAATGTATTCGGATTTTCCGTTGTCCGAAGGAAGTTTGCCGCTCCGCGAATGGAACTAACGTTCGAGCCCCGTAATGCTTTGGAGGGAGGAAATGCGGGCAGGTTTAACGGCCCCTTACCGGCAGTCCCGTTTTCTTGAGCGGCATCCATGTTGGAGGCAACCGGCAATTCATCTGGCTTTGCCTCTTTTTTCTTGTTTCTCTTCTTTCTCAACCCGCGCAACCACTTAGAGCCGCCTGTAACCCAGCCCTGAACAGCCTTCCCGACCTTCCCTTCGGCAAGCTTTTCGCCTACGTAACCTCCGACCAGTCCGCCAACTAATGTCCCGGCCCCTGGCACAATAGAACCTAACGCGGCGCCAATCGCGGTTCCGGCAGCGTTGCCGGCGGCCCCGCGGATCAATTTATTGCGCTCTTCTCCAGGCTTCGCCGTCGCAATGGATGCCGCCGTAGAGATATAGCCGAGCGGTTTAACCCACTTGCCGGCCGCCTTTAACAGCTTGGATCCAGCCAGCTTAGGAACTGGATTGTCCATAGCCTGAGACAAGGTTCGTTTAACGCTCGTCCCTGTAAGGCCGCGTTTGGGCACGGTAAAACCAGGGCTTTTTTTACTGGACGGTAAAATACGCTTCCCAGGGCTGGCATTGGTTGCCGGAGCGTTCGAAGGCACGATTCCGCTACCGGGTCCGCCGCCCATCATTGACTTCGTTTTATTGAAGACGTTTTTGCCGAATTGGACGGTGCTTTTGCCGAAGTCTTTGAATTTGGTTGTGAACGATTTGCGGGTGCTTGGAATGGGCCTCTCTTGGGCGTCTAAAAGCTTACCTTTTGAAGACTGATTATCTACATCATTTTTACTTTTTCGTTCTTTTCTTTTATCTATGGAGCTCCCAATACGATCACTGATAACACCGCTGATGATGCCACTAATCGTATCTTTTAAAATGTCTCTTATGTCTTCTGGTATAAATGAAAGGAGTCCTCCACTGTTTTTTTCCTTCCCCCCTCCTCCAGACACAGCCACCTTCAACTGCATCCCCTCAAGCGCCGCCTTCACCTTAGCTAGCAAAGCAGTCGGATCCAGCGAAGCCTCGAAGCTGCTGCTGAAGCTCTTTCCTGCATCGCGACCTGCGGCTTCAAAAATAGAAGGATCCAGCCCATGGTCGATCTTGGAAGTGACAGGAACGATCCAGCGGGATTTGGTCAGCGAATCGAGACTCGCCCGTATCCGCTTGATCGGCTCGCACAAACAATCGCTCAGCCGGATCGGGATCACGACCCGCATCCGCGACAGCCGGTCCACCCGCCGTTGGATGCCGTCCATGTACTTGTCGACCGTGCGCAGCAGCGTCACGCTCTCCTTCAACCCGTCGGCATCGATAATGTAATCGTATGGCACAGCGTTTTCCGCCATATTTCGCCTAACCTCCTCTCCCGCCGTTCTGGCCGCGCTCGGCTTCGAGCTCGAGCTCCATGCTCGCCATCAAAAAGAGCTGCTCCCCCCGGGGAAGCAGCCAGAACTGTCCGGGGCGCAGATGGTGCCGGACCCAGATGGCATGGAGCATGCCGGCCAGCGCCCCGGAGGCGATCAGTTTTTTACGTCTTCAAGCTCCGTATTGAAGCCGGAAAGGTCGAGCACGACGTCGCCGAGCGCCGACAGCTCGCCGGCGAGCAGGATGCGCTTCACGACTTCTTCCGCACTGCTGGCGCTGAACTTGGCGAGCAGCTTGCCGTCGCCCCAGGCGGGCGACACGGTGGCCGCCGCGATCAGCGACACGTTGAACAGCTCTTCGTCGAGCCGTTCGACGGTCTGGCCGCGCCTTTCTTTGCGTTCCGTACAGCGCTCGCGGATGCCGAATACCTGCTTGCCCGTCAGCCCCCGGATTTTCACCGGGATGCCGAGCCGTTCCAGCAGCACCGTGCGCTCGGGCAGCGTGTCGGCGTCGAGCAGCCGCTGCAGCACTTGTTCTTCCGTCATTTGACCGATATCGATCGTCATGTCTAATGCCTCCCTTAGTTCGCCTTGATCGGATCGAGCAACTCGTAGCCCTCGAACGTGAATGCCGTCTCCTCCGCCACTTCCTCGCCCGCGGTCCAGTTGGCCAGCTGCAGCTTGTCCGCGACGCAGTTGGTAAGCAGGATTCGCTCGAAGCCGTACGCCTCCGGATCGGACAGCTTGTTGATGATATTGAACTTGACGAAGCCGCGCGCGATCATGTCGCTCGTCACCTTGTAGCCGCTCATCGTGCCGGTGCCTTTCTTGGCGCCGAGCTTGTGCTGCGTCCATTCCGAGCCGGCGAGCTTGAGCTCCCGCTTCTCCACCTCGACCGAAGCCTCCAGGTGATTGATATTCGTCTGCCAGTTGCCGTCGATGAATACTTGTCCGTAAGTGCCGAGAATCGCTCTGGTCGGATCCATCATGTGCTGTCGTCCCCCTCGTTATTGCACGATAAACGTGCCGAAAATTTGTTCGACCACATCGGTCAAGCGCGCTTGCCACTTCAGGAATACCTGATCCGCCGCCGCGGGAACGGACGTATCGACCGCGACGTCGTACCCGGTCGCTTCGATGACGCCGGCCGACGCCAGCGCAGCCAGGTACTGCTTGCAGGCGCCGATGAGCGCAAGGCGGCCCTCTTCGGTGTTGTTCACCTTGCCGATGTACTGGTCCTCGGCGGTGCGCTGGAGATCGGCGTTCACGCTGTCGAGCACGCGGATCGTCCGGATTTTCTTCCAGGCCGCGTTCTGGCCGGATGCCAAGGTCACGCGGCTGTTCACGCCGCGCAGCGCCTTGACCATGCGGCCGTCATGGACGTGGAGGAAAACCCCGCCGCGCACGGCTTGCTCCTGCTCGGAGCGCGTCCAGCGGCGCACGACATCCTGGAACGGCGAGGACGCGTACGTCGTCGATCCGTTCAGCGGCTGGCCTGCGATCAGACCGGCGACATACGCCGCCACCTGCGCGGAGCTGTACTCGACGTCGGCCAGCACCGCGCCCGTGCCGACGTTCACGATGCCTTCATGGTTATAGGAAGCGCTGCGCTGCGCGGCTTTGCCGACGGCATCCGCCGCCTTGTCGTCCGCGAGCGAACCGCCGAGGACGGCAATCGCGCCATGTCCCTCGCCGCGGATGCGCGCCACCCATGCGACCAGGCTTGCTTGCAGCTGCGGGTCGGATACGCCGTCCAGCGCGACCGCGTTGAACGTCTGCGTCTCGAAGGCGGACAGCGCGTTCACGTAATCTGCGTTCGCGATGCCCGAGATGCCCGACGCGCCGCCCGTCAGGGCGACGCCGGCGACCGGCGCCAGCGAGCCGTTGCCGCTCGCGATCTTGGAGGCCGTCACCCATACGTTGGCTGCGTCTTGGTTGACAGCATCGACGGCAGCCTGAACGGAGCCGTCGGCGAAGGTGAAGGTGCGCAAGAGCGTATTGCCCTCGAACAGCTTGATGTCCTTTTGGGCGGCATCCGCCGGATTGACCTGCACCGTCACCTTGAAGTTGTTGCCCCGCGCGCCGGTCTGCTTCGCTTCGAGCTTCAGCACGTCGACCGGCGTGCCCGCCCCGTCCTTCAACGTCTTGGACGCCTTCGCGTCCGTGCCGTCCGACAGCCGGTAGGCGAGTACCTTGCTCGCGCCGCCGAGCAGCGCGAAGCGAAGCGACGTGTATGCCGTCGCGCCGCCCGTCTCGTCGGTCGCGTACAGGTTCGCGATGTCGGCCTCGCTCTTCACTTCCGCAAATTGCTTGACCGGTCCCCAATGAGCCTTGACCGGCATGATGACCACGCCTCGTTCCCCCGCTTGCACCGCAGCCGCGGCCGCCGAGCGAAATGCCATATAAAAGCCGGGCAATACCGGCAGATCCGTTTGATTCCAAGTGCCTCCAGCCATGCTCAGTTCACCTTCCTGTTCATGAAATTTTGGACGAGCGCCTTGGCGCTCTCGATGCTGAATCGTTCCCCGCCGTCCGTGCCGTGCAGGGCGCCTTGCACCGCCTCCCGGCTGACGCCGAACAGCTCGCCCGCAAAGGCGATCAGCTCATCCTTGCCGTAACTCGCGACCGCGTCGTCGCCTTGCTTTTTTCCCGCCATTCGCCGGCCACCTCTATTCTTCTTTTTGTTGAAACGCGACCTCCCGCATCAGCGGCGCCGTCTCGGATGGACGACTGTGCTTGCGGCTCAGCGTCAGGCTCAGCTGGCCCGTCGAGATCGCGTCTGCCTTAAGGTCGGCGACCGTCTCCCCGATCAGCAGATACCGCCGCTCCGCCGAATTGATCGGCAGCTTGACAGCGACGCTTAACGCGCTTGTCAGACGCGCGATCGTGTCTGCCTCCTCCGCCGGATCCCGACCAAGCACATGCCCGGCATAGCGGCGCGATTCCTCGCCGTATGCCGCGTTCCCGGTCTTCGTCTCGACGCCTGCCAGCCGCCACAACACGGCAGGCCGCTCGTAATCGGCGGGCCACGCATGGGCGTACACTTGCCACTCGACATCGTCAAGCGCCTGCACCGTCCAGCTCGCGAGCGCCTGCATCCAGCCTTCGTCTCCGCTCACCGAAGCTCCCTCTCCTTCATGCCGCCGCGCCGAAGCGTCCTGCCGCATTCATCTTTTATGAGAACGCATGTTCGCTTTCTCATCTATAGGTGGCGTTCGTACGACAAGCTATCCGACGCTGCTGTCGCCGCCTTCGCGAAGGTTCGCTTCGATCTTGCGCCTGGCTCTCAGCAGGTACGTGCCGGCGCTCGACTTGCTGATCTTCAGCACGTCCGCCACCTCGGCCAGCGTAAAGCCCTCCGCTTGGGAGAGCCTGAAGCAGTCGCGTTCCCGCTCCGTCAGCCCGCCGAGCGCGCGTTCGAGCGCCAAGCTTGGCGCATCGGCTTGTCCCGACGCGTCCGAAGACGCCTGACCGCGACTCTCCTCCAGCACGGCCGACAGCATCGCGGGATCGGTCGGGATCTCCCGCTGATAGCCCGCGCGCCGCTCGATGCCCCTGCGGTTGCCGGGCATGCGCCCGGTTTCCAGCCAATCGATAATATAGGAGCAGCTTGCGATCATCTCGATGACCAGCCGGCGCTGCCTGTCCAGCTCGAACCAGGCTTTTCCCGGTACTCCCGCTTTTCCTGCCTGAGTCTCTAGCTCGCTCATCAGCTGCGTAAGCTTGTCCGCCGCGATCATCAGCAGACGTCGCGTATGTCGGTAGCTTTCCGGCGTCGCTTGAACCGTTGTATCGTTCATGAATAAACACCCCACTTTGCCAAAATGGTAAATAAAATGCTAAACAAGACCCTTCACACTTCATGCCTTACATCTTTTTTAAAATGTGACACACACCCTATTGCTGGTATAACGCTTCAAAAAAGAGAACATAGGTTCGTATATTTAATTGTTAACCTATCATATATTGCCAACTCGGCAACTGTCAATTCCTTTTTTAACGGATTTATGGAAATAAATTTGCCACAACGGAAAATAAGTGATAGAATAAAGGGAACTTCTTACCGGAGGGAAAGATGGTCATGACGTTGGGAAGCCGGCTCAGAGAACGGCGCGAGCGTCTCGGCAAGACACAGTTGACGGCCGCCAAGGAACTCGGGATTAGCAATGTCCAGCTGTCGCGTTACGAATCCGACGACCGCAAGCCCGAGCCCGACATGCTCGGCCGCTTCGCCGAATATTACAAGACGACCGCAGATTACCTCCTCGGTCTGACCAACGATTCGACCCTGGACGGGCCGACGGGCGCCTCGTCCGAAGCGGCTGCTTTCGAGGAATTCATGCGCAACCCCGAGCACGGATTGTTTTTCAAAGATTACTTGGATGCGCCCGAAGCCAGGCAGGAGGAGATGCTGCGGTTTTGGACGTTTATCCGGGAGCAGGAGCGTCTTCGCAAGACCGACAACGCCCCCATCAAGACCGACGCCAAGCCGGACGGCAGCCCCGACCGCGGCATATAAATGACGCATACGCCCTAGCGGGCGTTTATTTTCGCCACAAAAGCGAACATATATTCGTATATCGAGGTGCCGTAGATGCTCCAATACTATCAGCCGACGCCGCTCGAACAGTGGATCGAGGCACTGTGGTTCAGGGCCGGAATCGTGACGCCGGATCAATTGACCATCGAGGAAGTGTCCGACCGGCTTGACGTGTGGGTTCATTATATGAGCGAGTCCAGCAAGGCGCTCGAGTGGATGGGCATTCGGTCGGTATTGATCGATCTGCGGCTTCCGGCCGAACGGCAGTGGGAGGATTACCTGCACGAGCTCTGCCATATTCTTCGGCATGCGGGCAATCAGACGGTGATGCCTCGATCTTTTCTGGAGCACCAGGAGGCGGAGGCGAAGCGATTCGTCTTGTACGCCTCGATGCCGTATTCGATGGTCCGGGAAATGAAGCTGCCGGCCGCCCGCGGTGAAGCGGTTCATCTGCTGGCCAGCCGATTCGGCGTCACCTGCGAGCTGGCGGATCTTCGGCTCGATCAATTCCAGCGGCGGGCGTTCGAAGCGATCCTGTGGGAAGAGATCGGCAGGCTGAACCGGGAGCCCGCTTTGGATCAAGCGGCAAGCGGAGAAAACGCGCCCTTCGATGCATCAGACGATACGCGCCCTTAAACGAAAAAAAGGATGCATACGGCCTTCTGCCGTCTGCATCCTTCTGCCGTCATGCGGTCAGCCTGCTTGCTTCAATAAGCCGTCACGCCGATTTTCGCGATCGTCTCCCGAATGAATGCCGGCTCGTCCTCCGGCTTGCGCGAGGTGATCAGATTGCCGTCCACGACGACCTCTTGATCGACGAACTTGCCGCCAGCGGCTTCGATCTCTCCTTGAATCGAGGCGGTCGCAGTCAATGTCTTGCCCTTAAGCAATCCGGCCTTCGCCAGTACCTGCGGTCCGTGGCAGATGGCCGCGATCGGGATACCGGCCTTGTCTGCTTCGCCGATGAACGAGATGACGGCCGGGTCGTCCCGCAGCTTCGCCGGGGAGCTGCCACCCGGAATGACGATCGCTTCATAGTCTCCCGCATGGGCTTCGCCGGCCGCGAGGTGCGACGTATATGTTACGGTCCCTTTTTTGCCCTTCAGTTCCTTGCCCTTTTGCGTGCTGATAATGTCGATGTCGTTTCCGTTCTCCACGAGCGCATCGTACGGATTTCTCATTTCCGAATCTTCGTAGCCTTCTTCCAACAGGAATGCGACTTTGCGCAGCCCTTGCTTCACGGTTGTCACTTGCGATCACCCCTTCATTGGCTATTATGTACGGAAGCAGACCGCAGCTTGCATAGCCGCGATCTGCTCCCTGACTTCTATGATAAGGATCATCTACGACAACAACTTCGTTCGCTTCGCGCGGGTGCCGGGAACACTTTGTGACGGTTGCCCGAAAACGAGCCCTGCCTCATTCGAACCGAGGATTGTTGCGGGCTAATGGCGATGACCTGAGCAAGCGTCAACTCGAACCCTTGGCCTTGATGCGGCGGAGCGTTAAGCTCGCTCCGCGATTCCGCGCTGCAGGTGCTGGTTCAACGGAATCACGTCCTGTCTGTAGGCGATAGCTTGTCCCAGCTATGCCATTCGTATCCGGAATCCTTCAAGCGCGTCTAGCGCTCGCTCGCGAATCTGCCGTGATCGTCACGAACCTGATTCGCGATGTCGGGCTGATAACCCGCCCGCTGATCCCATGATGCCCTTGATTCGGCGTTTGCGCGCCCCAACGCTTCGTAGTCGTGTTCACGATCCGGAGATCTTGCCCTAGCTTCTCCGCCGTGCATGTTGGCTGTGCGCCGAATGCTGACGTCTGGATCCGCCCGTGCCATATGAATCACTCCTTCAAGGGTAGAATGGCCTTGCACTTATTATTACCCGCCTCGGCATGGACGAACCGGATTTAAGCGATTTCAAACATTAAACAATTCTAATGCCCGGACACCCGAAAAAACCATATGCCACAACATTAGCGGAATTTTTTACACTGGTTTCGTAGCTTTAATTGTCGCTGATTGAATATAGTCGTCTAGGTTTGCGCCTGACACCCATTCCTTTATAAACTCGCGGGATTCACCTTTAAGCTCGACTATGATATCAATAAAACCGCTCGTCTGAAGCATTCCCTTTACCTCATCCACTGAAGAAGCGCCAGAGATGCAGCTCGCAAGAGAATCTAGATCCCCTTTGATCGCTTCCGGGAGCTCAGCTGTCGTCACAATATCGGAGACAGCCAGACGTCCGCCCGGCTTCAATGCTCTATAGGCTTCATTGAATACCTGCTGCTTATCAGGGGATAGATTTATGACACAGTTTGAAATAATGACATCAATTGAATGGTCGGGAATTGGTAAATGTTCAATCTCGCCGAGTCGGAATTCGACATTCGAATATCCGCCTTTTAATGCATTTCCACGAGCGCGGCTAACCATTTCTGGCGTCATATCTACTCCAAACACCATTCCGTTCTCCCCGGTTTGCTCGGAAGCCAGAAAGCAATCGAAACCGGCTCCGCTTCCCAGATCGAGAACAACCTCACCAGGCATTATGGATGCTATAGCTTGCGGATTTCCGCATCCCAAACCAAGGTTGGAGCCTTGGGGCACTGCCGATAATTCCTGTTCTGAATAGCCTAGTTTAGCCGAAACTTCATCGGATGTGCCGCAGCAAGCATTGGTCGGTGCACCGGTGGAGCAGCAGCCCTTATTCGAGTTGCCTTCGATTGCGATTTGCTTATAACGCGTGCGAACATGCTGACGGATATCGTCGTTCTGAACTTGGCTCATTAGAATCGCTCCCCTTAAATCAAATTTATTTGATTAATTACGCAAATGAAAACCCATGCGATGGGCATTCAGGAACAACAACCGCCTGAAGGCATTTCGACTTTGCGGAATACGCAGCATAATTGGGGCGAAAGTAATTGATTTACTTCTTCATGATTGAGCTCGTAATAACTCCAGGTCCCCTTGATTTCACGCTTAACTAGCCCGGCGTCGAGCAAGATCTTCAGGTGATAAGAAAGCTTGGACTGAGGCATATCCACGATATCCGCCAGATCGCAGACGCACACGCTCCCCTTCTGCGTTAGCTCATACATAATTTGCAGTCGCTTCTGATCTGCCAATGCTTTGAATTTGACCTCATACTTGGCGAAGTCGACAGGATCGCCTGTGATGATGTTAACCGGTAGATCTTTGATCATGTCGACAATCCTCCTTTAGCAACAGGCTGCGCAGCAAGCTTGAGCTGGTTGGCTCAGTAATGTTACCGGGTGCTCATTTGATGTATGATTCGAAGTCCTGTATAGCCTCTCTGTCGATTCCCATTTCCATGCGTGGCGAGCTGAACGCTCAATCTCCATTTGCCGCATCTTCATTTGATGTTCCATGGCAAAGTGGTTAAACATGGAGTCACCGTCCCATTAATCAAATATTTTTGATGAATCAATCGTATCACACCTTTTCTTGGAATCGCAACTCTAAATCAAATATTTTTGATTAATGTTACATAAGCGATTGATTATATAATCGATCGATTATATAATCGGCATGGGCCTGAAGGGAGTGATTCAATGAACGGCACCCAGGGCTCCATTTCTGAAATGGTCGGCATATTCAAATTGCTTGCAGATCAAACGCGCTTGACCATGATTGCCTTACTTAAAGAGCAAGAAATGTGCGTTTGCGATATCGTGGATATTCTTCAAACCACGCAGCCAAATGTAAGTCAGCATTTAAAAAAGCTCAAATTAGCCGGGTTAGTTCATGAGACCCGCAGAAGTCAATGGATGTACTATTCCTTAAGCATTGAAGATAAACCCTTTCTACACGAACTCATTAACCAATTGCCTTCGATGAGTGAACGAATTGCAGCCCATAAGCCAAATCGTTGTTGTTAGATGGAGGTCTATGACGTCCCTTCACATTATGAACTGTCGTATCTAAAAGAGCCTGTTGCTGCCTCGCAGTATTGCTAATTGCCTACTTGAGCAGCGAGTTTATCGATGTGCCGGTATCCATCATTGCTGGAGCCGCTGCCATTATTGTTCTGCTATTGGTCAGGAAAAGTAGCGAGGTGTACACCTAAAAGCTCGTAAAGGGCGCTCTTTGGGCTGTAGTCGTCTTCTCCGTAGGCAACCATTCCCGTCTTGTTCATCATGCTAATCGGCCTTTGCATATCTGGCTAATGATTGTCGGTTAATCTCATCCTACAAATTGAAATGGGGTCATCTGAATGAATTCAAAACCGGTTGTTTACTTCCTGTGCACGGGCAACTCCTGCCGCAGCCAAATCGCCGATGGCTTCCTGACGGCAATGGGTAGCGAGAAATACGAAGTAAAGAGCGCCGGGCTGGAGGCGCACGGACTCAACCCGCGTGCCATTCAAGTAATGAAAGAGGCCGGCATCGATATTAGCGGCAATAGCTCGGATGTAATTGATCCGGAGATCCTGAATCGCGCCACATACGTTATTACGCTTTGCGGACATGCAGACGAGCATTGCCCTGTGATCACGAACAAAAACGTCATCAAATGGCACTGGGGCTTCGATGATCCGGCAAAAGCAACCGGAACGGAAGAAGAAATTATGGCACAGTTCCGGACAGTTCGAGACAGCATCAAGTCACGCATCGAAGAGTTTGTTTCAACAGGTGCATAAAAAATATGGGGCTCCCCTCATTCGGGAGCCCCGTATTTTTTTCAAAACCTCACTTTAGAAAAGTCTTAGAAAAATGGCCCTGATGTATAAAAAAGGCACAGCCCCGAATCCCGGGAACTGCGCCGTTAATGGCATGTATATGGTGCTGATGAAGGGATTCGAACCCCCGACCTACGCATTACGAATGCGTTGCTCTACCAGCTGAGCTACATCAGCGAACACTTTTACAGAATACCGAATCTCGTCCCAATAGTCAAGCGTTTTTTCAACTTTTTTTGATGTCCCTACATTTGGATACGATCCGGACGGGAATTGCCTTATAATGAAGATCAAAGGAGTGAATGCGGGTGTATACCATTCTGATCGCCGACGACCAGACGCTCATGCGCGACGGTCTGCAGACGATTCTTCAGCTCGAGGAAGACATGGAGGTCGTCGCGACGGCCGAGAACGGCGAGGAGGCTTGCGCGCTGGCGCTGAAGCACAGGCCGAATCTCGTGCTGATGGACATTCGCATGCCCGTCATGAACGGCATCGAAGCGGTAAAGAAGCTCCGGCAGGAAGCGCCGGATATCAAGGTGCTCGTGCTGACGACGTTCGACGAGGACGATTATATCGTCGAGGCGCTCGCGAGCGGAGCCGTCGGCTTCCTGCTCAAGGATATTCAGAGCGACAAGCTGCTGCAGGCTATCCGGGACGCCGCGCGCGGCGATATGATGCTGCCCGCCGGCATCGCGGCGAAGCTGGCGGCCCGGCTGGCTTCTCCAGTCGCGGGCAAAGCCTCGAACCTGCGGGCGCGAGGGCGCGCCGAAGGCATCAAGTTCACGGACCGCGAGCTCAGCATCATCGCGCTTATGGTCGAAGGACGCACGAACCGGGAGATCGCCGGCCAGCTGTTCATGAGCGAAGGCACGGTCAAAAACTATGTAAGCACAATCTACGACAAGATCGGGACGAACGATCGCACGCAGGCAGTCATCTGGCTCAAAGAAGTTACGGATCGCTAAGCTGTTCGCTGTCATATGCGTGAAGCCATTTTCTATCCATCTCCTATCCATCGCCCCCAGCCAGACGGCCGGGGGCTCGTCGTGCGCTGGGTAGACAGCCACAATAAGGCAATCGTTCGACGCGTTCGCTGCCTTTACTCCGCTTGCGAAGTTTGTTATGCTGAAATGAGAACATAAGTTCGCTTTTAGCCCACTTCGAAAAGGAGATCGGCGCGATGAATCCCACGGAATATTTGCCCATGCGGGCTAAAACGATATTAAATGCCGTCAACGCCCCGTCGATGCCCTTCGACTGGTCGATCAACCCTTACCGCGGCTGCCAGCACGGCTGCAGCTTCTGCTATGCACGCAGCACGCACGCCTTCCTCGGCGAAGCGGCCGACGATACGTTCCAGCATCGCATCTTCTACAAGGACGATGCGCCTGCTATTCTGCGCGGACAGCTGCAGCGCATGCGATCGCGCGGCAAGCTTCCGTCGCATGTGGCCATAGGTACGGCCACGGATCCGTACCAGCAGGTCGAAGCCAAGGCGAAGCTAACCCGCGGCTGTCTGGAGACGCTGGCTGAATTCGGTGTAGGCGTTAGCATTACCACGCGGTCGCCGCTCGTGCTGCGCGATCTGGATCTGCTTCGCGCGCTGCCGGGCGCGTCGGTCAATATCAGCCTGCACACGCTGGATACCCGGATCTGGCGGACGTTCGAGCCCTCTACGCCCTCTCCCGCTCGCAGGCTCGAATGCGCCCGGACCCTGGCGGACGCGGGCACCCGCGTCCATGCCTTCATGGCGCCGATTCTCCCGCATCTGACCGACGGCGAAGAAGAGACCGAGGCGCTTGTCCGGGCCATCGCTGATGCCGGCGTGCGGCATATGATGTCGTCGTTCATGCGCTTGTCCACGCCCGAGGTCAAGAGCTGGTTTTTCTCGGTGCTGCGCGCCTCGTATCCGGAGCTGGCCGAGAAGTACGGCAAGCTGTACTGGCACTCGCCCCGACTCCCGGACAGCTACCGCAGGCCCGTCTATGCCCGCATCGCGGCACAGATGAAGCGGTACGGACTGTCAGAGATCGGCATGGAGCAGGTGCCGAAGGGCGATGCCGCGTATGCCCCTGCAGCAGCGCCAGGCGGCGCCTATGCGGACTCGCCTCTCAGGTCGCCCGGTGACTTCCCCGCGCCCGGCTCGAACCCGAGTCTCCTTGCGCCCGAGCAGGCAGCGCCTTGCCAGCCTGTCCAACTCTCGCTTTTCTAATGATCGCACTTCCAGCCAGTACAACTTGCCAGCCGCTACAGCTCTAGCTTTTCAAGCCTAAACGTTGCCAACCTGTCCAACTTGCGCTTCTACTAGTCAACGTCTGTCCTCCGGCACACTCACGCATTTCTCGGCGAACCTTCCGTCCGCCTCTCGCGGCACCCCGTTCCTTCCCGCTGCATAAGCTTAAGATGACAATCGCCTATTGCAGGCAAAGGGGAATGAACATGAACGTACAAACCTTGATGCTGCCCATCGCGATCGAGCGGACCGAGAAGCCGCCGCTCAAGCTGAGCACGCCTGTCGTGACGGGCGGCACGGGCGAGGCTGCGCGGGCTAAAATGAACGAAGCGATCAAGCACGAAGAAGAGCGGCTCACGTCGAGCCAAGGTTACCCGTCCCCCGATGTGCAGGAAATGGACGGCACGTTCGAGCTGAAGACGAACCAGCGCGGCGTCCTGAGCCTGTCGCTGCTCAACTACGTGTTCACCGGCGGCGCTCACGGCAACACGATTCAGAAGTCGCTCACCTTCGACGCGGACACGGGCCGATCCTACAAGCTCGCCGACCTGTTCAAGCCGGGAGCCGACTACAAGAAAAAGCTGAACGCCCTCATCGAAGCCCAGATCAAATCGCGCAAGCTGCCGCTCTTGTCTACCTATCCCGGCATCGCGGAGGATCAGGACTTTTACATCGCGGACAAGGCGCTGGTTATCTATTTTCAGCTCTACGATCTGGTGCCTTATGCCTGGGGCTTCCCCTACTTCCCGATCTCCGTCTACGCCATCCAGGATATCATCGACGAAGACGGGCCGCTCGGCGCGATGATGTACTGATTCATCGAAGAAGGCTCCCTTAGCCGCCTGCGCGGTCCGGGAGCCTTCTTAGTTTTTACCACTTGGACGGATCGATGTCCTTGGAGGTCAATCCCGCCCAAATATTCGGGACTTCCACTGAGGACGGATCGTTGAATACAAGAAAGGCCGTCGGCAGATATCGCCCGCCTACACCCTTGGAAGACGGCTTGTTGACGACTTCTCCGCCCTCCTTCACCAATACGGTGGAGGAACCGCCGTCCAGATTGGCCGCGATGACCGCGCCATGCTCCAGCATGATCTGCTGGCAGTCGTACAGGTCCGCACCGATGCTGTAACCGATCTGCCGTCCGTCGATGATCAGAAAGAGGATCTTGCCGTCCTCCCGCTGCCCCATTACCGTGCGCGGCGCGATCCCCCATCCGTTCGCATGATTTTTAATGAGGCCCTTACCGTTGACGATGATTCGCGGCTCGAAGCTTACAGCCTCCGAGATACCAAGATCCATGAGCTCCTTAATGGAGTAATGGCCTGCGATCATCTTGCCCTTTTTGTCCAAGCCGACGATCTGCGTGCTGGCGTTCTTGCCCAATCCATTGTAGTAGATCTTGCCTTGGGTAATGACGAGCCCGATCGGCTGGAAACCGTTGCCCTGCCAGTTCGGGTCGGCGAAGCCGCCCGCGTTGACGCCGGCGATCGCGCCGGTCCGTTTGACCATGCTGGGCACCTTCTCGCCTTTGCCGGCTTTGGCGGGTACGACGAGCCGAATCTTGGTCGGATCCGATACGGTGAGCAGGTAACCGTGATATCCCTTGCCATCTACCTCTTCAATGGAAGTCAGAGGCTCCGTTGCGCTCCCTCCGTCATCCTGCTCCCCGTTCGCAGGGATCGCGATCTCATGCGTATCCTTTTCCTTGCCCATGTCCTCGAACTGCTCGGCATAAGCGGCTACCCGCTTGTCGAGGCCGTCCTTGCCGATCAGATACTTCGCATATTCGCGGTGCTGCGTCGTGATGATCACGTCGGCCAGCCGATACCGGACCGAAGTGCCCGAGGGCGTCAGAAAAAACCATATGGCGAACAAAGCCGCGAGTACGACCATCGTCCAGAAAAATGCGACGAAACGCCGCCAAGCTCTATTTTTCTTGCGGCGCGGGCCCGTGGATGCCGGTCGCGTCGATTTTGAATGAATTTGCGAACGGGACTGCCCGATCGGCGCGCTCCCGGTTGTCGATAGATGTTGATTAGAAATGATGCCACGCTCCTGTCTATTTGATAAATACACAGTATATAGACGATTCGTCGTTCCCTGGAGTTGCGATATCCATGCGTCTATTTATACGTTCCGCTGCACCAGTTTCCGCCATCGACACCATTGCCCAGGAAATGACAAGCATAAAATGTCGATTAACCTTCGCATTTCCCGTCACAATCGGTTACCATATGGCGAACGGACTTGATATAATGAACCGAAAGCCCGGCATGCGGGACAACCCCGCGATCAAGGATCGGAGGCCAGCCAATGAATTCGAATACGAAAACGACACCATATGCCGTATCCACCCGCACCGATACATATGTGATCTACGAGCTCACCGACAGCTCGACCGACTCCAAGGTAACCGTCTGCCCGCAGCGGGGGGGCATTGTCCTTAGCTGCCGCCTGAACGGCGAGGAGTTGCTCTATCTGGACCGTGACACCTTCCTCGATCCTGCAGCGAATATCCGGGGAGGCATCCCTATTCTGTTTCCCATCTGCGGCCAGCTGGCGGACGGGGCTTACGAATGGGAGGGCGTCACTTACAACATGCGCAATCACGGCGTAGCCCGCACCTCGGCATGGGAAGTCGTCAATGCCTATGCCGACGGCGACGAAGCGGCGCTGACGCTCGAGCTGCACAGCAACGACGAGACGCTGAGGTCCTACCCGTTCGCATTCGAGCTTCACTTCACCTACCGGCTCAAAGCGGGCAAGCTCTATATTGAGCAGTCGTACAACAACTTGTCGGAGCGGGAAATGCCCGTACAAGCCGGCTTCCACCCTTACTTCGCCCTGCCGGACAAAAATCTGACGTACGCATCCGACGCGACGCAGATTCTCGACTACAACGGCGGGCAAGTCAAGCCGTTCGAAGGGACGGTCGACTTGAAAGGGCTGTTCGAGTCGGTCGCGCTGCTCGATCCGAAAACGCCGGAGATCGCCTTTCCTTCTCCGTCGGGCCGAAAGATCAAGCTGAGCTACAGCGACGTCTTCGGCGTCGTTGTCCTCTGGTCGGTCGAAGGCAAGCCGTTCGTGTGCGTCGAGCCATGGACCGCGCTAAACCAGGCGCTGAACCGCAAGGAAGGTCTCATCCTCGTGCCGCCGGGCGACAGTCTGGACGCCGACTTCGTCATTGCCCTTGAGGCGTGACTTACAGAAGCGCATTTAGCAAATAAAAGCGGCCTGCCGCACCTTGCATCCGACTCGGATGGCATGGGCGACAGGCCGCTTCTTTATTCGATTTTGAGCGTGGCGCCTGCCGTCTCCAGCTTGTCGCGCCAAGCGGGCGGGCAGATCTCCTTCAAATAGGCGTATAGGCTGCGCACGACGATGCGGTCCGGGATCGGTTGCTTCAGCTCTTCGAGCAGACGGCCCGATGCCTCCAGCAGATCTGCGCGCCGCTCGGGAACGAGATCCGTCGGCCCGCTCTCCTCCACCGTACGGATGAACGCAAGCCATGCCTCCCGATACTCGGCCCCCAAATTGCCCGGGGTCGCTTCGGCATACATCAGCGGGGACGCCGGTCGCGCGAGGAAGGCGGCCATCAGATCGTCTACCCGCTCCATCAAGTAGGCGCCGACCCGTCCGGCTTCGATCCGCTTGCGCTCGATCAAGCTCGAATGCATGATCTCGTTTAGCATGCCGCTGAGCAGATGCGCGCAGTCCCAGCTATAAGCGGCCGCTTCCTCGCCGTAAATCGCCAGGATGTACTGGCGCTTCCACAGCAGCAGACGCTCGCGCATCTCGCGCATCAGCTTCGACTTTTGCTCGTGCCCGATGTTGATCTGCGGCTCCTGCATGAGCATCGCGAGGAATTCCCAGTTGTTCTGGAAATAATCGAAATGCCTGCCGAGCTGCAGCTTGAACTGCTCCCGCGGCGCGAGCTGCCGCTCTTCCGGCAGCACCGCGAGCCCCGCCGTCATCCGCTCGATAAATTGCCAGATGACGGCGAGCAGCAGCTCTTCCTTGCTCTTGAAGTAAAAGTAGATCGAGCCTTTGGCCATGCCAAGCTCGTCGACGATCTCCTGGATCGACGTCGCGTGGAATCCTTTGCGCGCGAAGCATCGCATGGCCGCCTCGATAATTTGATTTTTCCTCGTGCTCAAGTCCGTGACCTCCTCCTTGCGGAAGAAGCGCTATACGACGCTCGGCTTCCGTTTGCGGCTCAGCTTCGCGCGAAGCTTCATCAGCGATTCATATGCGATCGGCACGATCAGCAGCGTGAGCAGCGTTGAGCTGACCAGGCCGCCGATGACCGTGACGCCGAGTCCCTTGGAGATGATGCCGGCGCTCTCGAATCCGAACGCCAGCGGCAGCAGCGCGCCGATCGTGGCCAGCGCCGTCATCAGGATCGGACGCAGACGCGTGCCGGCGGCTTCCAGAATGGCTTCGCGCGTGGAGAGCCCTTCCTGCTCCTTGTGGATGACGCGGTCGATGAGCACGATCGCGTTGGTGACGACGATACCGATCAGCATGAGCGCGCCCATCAGCGCGGATACGCTGAGCGTCTCGCCGGTCAGCCACAGGGCGACCAGGCCGCCGATGATGGCGAACGGCAGCGAGAACATGATCGCGAACGGCGCGAGGCCGCCGCCGAACGTCAGCACCAGAACCAGATAAACGATCGCGATCGCGGCCGCCATCGCGAGGCCGAGCTGCGTGAACGTCTCGTTGATCTGCTCGGTGACGCCGCCGTACTTCATTTCTACGCCGGCAGGCAATTTAAGCTCGTCTACCTTGGCTTGCAGATCCGACGACGCCTTGGCGACGTTGGACGCCGTGATCTCGCCGCTCACCGTGGCGACCAGGCGGCCGTTTTCACGAGCGAGCGAGTTCGGAGCCTTGCCTTCTTCGATATCGACGACGTCCTTGATCGGGACCTGGATGCCGAGCGGCGATTGCAGCTTCACATTGCCGATGTCCTCGATGCCGCCATAGGTCGCCGTGTCCTTTTCCACGAAGACGTCGTACTTCTTGCCGTCCTCCTGGATTTGAGCGAGCGCCTTGGACTGCTGCTGCGGCATAAGCGCCATCGCGACCTGTCCGGCCGTCAATCCGTAGCTGCTAAGCTTCTGCTGGTTGGCAGCCAGCGTGTACTGATCGTATGTCTTGGAAAGGCTCGTATCTACCTTCTTGAAGTTGCCGTCCTTGTTCATGAGCTCGGCGACTTGATTCGCGGCAGTGCCGATCGCGTTCAGGTCGTCGCCGTAGATGCTCATGCTGAACGTGCTGCCGCCGACGCCCCCGGAGAAGTCCATCTCGGACCAGGTGCCCTGCGGCACGAGCGCCTGCAGATCGGCGACGATCTTTTCCTTCTTGTCGGCGAAGTGCTTGGTCTCGTTCTTGAACTGCAGATAGAAGAGTCCGCCCTTCGACGGGCCGGGAGACAGCGGGTTGCTGCCGCCGATCGAGTACTGCAGGTTCGTGACGTCGCCGTCCTTGCGCAGCATTTCCTCGGCCTTCAGCGCCCGCTCTTCGACGTCAGAGAGCAGCGCGCCCGGCTCCGGCGAATAGGTGATCATCGTGTACTTCTCTTCCTCCGCCGGGAGGAAGCTCGCGCCGATGACCGGGATCAGGAACAAGCTGGCGACGAGCAGCACTAAGGAAATGACGACGGTGATGACCTTGTGGCGCAGCGCCGCGGACAGAATCCGTCTGTAACCCATCGCCATGCGGCCCGGCTTGTCTTCATGATCGTGGCCTTTGCCCGGCTTCACGCCGTTCTTGAAGAGAGAGTGCGCCAGCATCGGCACGACGGTGATCGCCACGAGCAGCGAGGCGAGCAGCGCGAACACGATCGTGAGCGCGAACGGCAGGAACAGCTGCCCGACCATGCCGCTGACGGTGCCGAGCGGCAGGAAGACCGCGATCGTAACGATGGTCGAGGACATGATCGGCAGGAACATTTCGCGCGTCGCTTCGCGGACGAGCTCTTTGCCCTTCAGCTTTTCTCCGCTGAGCGACATCCGCCGGTATATATTCTCGATGACGACGATCGAGTCGTCTACGACCCGCCCGATGGCGACGGTCATCGCGCCAAGCGTCATAATGTTCAGCGAGATATCGAACTGCTTGAGCAGCAGTACGCCGATGATCAGCGACAGCGGGATCGACAGGATGGAAATGAGCGTCGTACGGATGTTCCGCAGGAACAGCAGAATGATAATGACCGCGAACAGCGCGCCGAAGAGCGCCTTGTTCAGCATCGTCTCGACGGACTTCTCGATCGGCTTGCCTTGGTCGAGGAGCGTCGTCAGTTCGAGTCCCTTATGATCGGCCTTCAGCTCGTCGGCCTTGTGCTTGACGGCGTTCACGACGTCGACCGTATTCGCGTCGTTGGACTTGACGATCTGAATGCCGATCGAGTCCTTGCCGTTCGTGCGGGAGACCGATTCGGATTCGGAGACCAGTTCTACCTTCGCCAGCTCGCTCAGCTTGACGGTCGGAATGCCCGCAGCCGCGCCGCCTGCCGGCGTTCCCCCGCCTGCACCTGCGCCCGTGCCCCCGGCAACGTTGCCCGTTCCGGCACCTGTGCCAGCGGGAGCGCCCATGCCGCCGCCTTGGCCGCCTTGCGCGGCGCCGCCAGCGGAGCCTGCGCCGGCCGAAGCCGGCACTGCCGGAATCGACAGATTCTTCAGGTCGTCAAGCGTCGCGACGCGCCCGTCGACGAGAATGGACTTCTCCGACTTGCCCATCGTGAAGATGCCGAGCGGCACCTCGACTGCCGAGGCCTGGATCATTTGCTCCACGGACGCCTCGGTCATGCCGTATTGCGCGAGCTTCGCTTGATCGAAAGCCAGCTTGACCTGCTTGACCACTTGACCGGAGATTTGGACGGAGGCAACGCCCGAAATGTTCTCGAGCGCCGGCTGCACGACGTCGGTCACCGTCTTTGTCAGTTCCTCGAGGCTGCCCTCCCCGGAAGCGCTGAGCGATATGACCGGGAACGTATTCATCGAGAACTTGGAGATGGTCGGCGTCTGTGCGCCTTCAGGCAGCGTCGTCGCCGCGATCGCCTCGCGGACGTCGCTCATCGCCTTGTCCATATTTTGGCCGAAGTCGAATTCCAGCGTGATGTTGGATACGTTCGACATTGATGTGGAGGTTACGTTTTTGACGTTCTCTACGTTCTGCAGACGCTGCTCCAGCGGCGCCGTCACTTGCTCGATGACGCCTTGCGGGGCCGCGCCAGGCATGACGGTCGTCACGCTCAAGTACGGAAAAGACAAATTAGGCAGACTTTCCTGCTTCATGTTCAGACCGGAATACAAACCGGCCACCAGGACGATGATCGTGATCATCCAGACGGCGAATTTGTTTTTCAGCGAAAAACCGATAATGCTCCTCATGCACTCCGCTCCTTTGATCTCTCTTTGACGATGCGCGCGCCGCCCGGCCGTTCGTGATGTCACCTTGACACTCGCAGTCTTCTGATGCCATCCTATCGAACGACCGTTCAAATGTCAAATTCATTGTTACAACATACTTTCATTCGAAAAACGACTCGTTCCAGACAAGTAAGTCACACTCAATTCGAACAACCGGTCAAACGATGATTAGCCTCAACTCCGTATGCAACTTTGGAAGGATATGTATAAGCCGGCAGCGCCCTTCTAAGTTTACGTCTTCCTCTAGTCCACCGTTTCAGGCGGCGCCCGTCGTTCCCTGTTTTGTCACAACATTCCCTCGATAACGATCCGTTAATCGCCGGCATGGAGGAAGCCGCAGCAAAAAGACCGTCCTCCTCCGGCGAACCGGAAAAGAACGGTCTTCTCTAATCGTTATCGCAACGCCGCATGTCGTCAGACCGGCATCGCCTTGCCCGCGTAATCGACGAACCAGGTTTCCGCCGGCACTTCCGTCGTGCCCTCGATCAGATCGATGATGCCGAGCGCGCTCTCCGCGGGCGACAGCGGCGCCGACTGTCCGCCCATGTCCGTCCTCATCCAGCCGGGATGGACCGCGATCGCCCGGATGCCTCTCGGCTTCATCTCCTCGTTCAACTGCTTGGCGAACATCGACAGGGCGATCTTGGACAGCGCGTACGGATAATCCCCACCGTAGGCCCCCGCGAAGCTGCCCGCGTCGGAGCCGATATGCACGACGATCTCCGCACCCGACTGGCTCTCCCGCATGAGCGGCGTCAGATGCTTCGCCACGAGCAGCGGACCGTACAGATTGACCTCGAAGGTCCGCTTCAGATCGTCCAGCTCCAGCGAGGCGATGCCGCCGCCGCGTCCGAGCAGGATGCCCGCGTTATTCACGAGCGCATCCAAGACGAATCCCTCACCCCGCAGCTTCGCGGCGAGCGCGCGCGCCTGCTCTTCGTCCGCCACGTCGAGCGTCTCGATGCGGACCAGCCCCGGATAGCGTCCGGCAAGTTCGGCGAGCTCGCTCCCCGCCCGTGAAGCGTCCCGCACGCAAGCCGCCACTTGATGCCCTCTGGCCGCCGCGATCTTGGCCAATTCGAATCCAAGCCCGCGTCCGGCGCCGGTGATAAGCATATTCATCGGTCGTTCTCCAGCAGTTCGATCAGCAGCTTGAGCTCGGACGACGTATCGATGTAGGCGTAGCGCCCGCCCGTGTATTCGCCCTTCTGAAGCAGCTTGTGACCATTGCTGCCCAGCAGCTCGATCTTTTCCTTCATCCCTTCGATGACGAAGGCGATATGGTGGAATCCTTCGCCGTTCTGCTCGAGCGCCTCCCGCCAAGTGCTAGGATTCTCGTCCGGCTCGATGAGTTCAAGCTGCAAGGAGCCCATATCGAAGAAGGCCAGCTTCGCCCGCGCATTCGAGCGCTGCCCTCCGTATTCCGTCTTCGCGACTTCGGGTCCGTCGGTCCAGAACCAGTCCGGCTTGGCGACGCCGAAGAAATCTGCGTACGCGCGCGACGTTTTCTCGATATCCCGAACGACGAGACCGATTTGCGTAATGACGTTGTTGCCCAGCAAGTTTCTATCCATGAATGCAGTCTCCTCTGCTCTTAGGAATCAATCGATCGGCACGACTCCCGGCGGATCAGCTTGGAATGGGATACGTAGCGAGAAGCCGTCTCCTCGTCGCCTTCGATATTGCCGATGACGTAGTCGGTCAGGCTGCTCATCATCTCGCCGAAGTCGATCGCCACCGTCGTCAGCGCCGGCTTGTACCTTGCGCTCAGCGCATGATCGTCGAAGCCGACGATGGACAGATCGTCCGGCACCGTCATGCCCGCCTCCTGAAAAGCCCGGATCGCACCGAACGCGACGCTGTCGTTGGCCATGATCATGGCCGTCGGCAGCCGCTTTTCCTCGTCCAGCAGCTTCCGGATCGCCTGATAACCCGCTTCCTCATGGAACGAGCCGGCTCTCACCCATCGCTCCTGAACGGGCAATCCGTATTCGCTCATCGCCGCCAGGAAGCCGTTGTACTTGTCGACGCCCGAATAACGATTCATATCGCCGTTCACGATGCCGATCTCGCGGTGGCCCAGCTCGTGCAGGTACCCGATCGCAAGATGCATGCCCCGGTCGTTGTCGAAGTTGGCGACGATCCGGTTCCGCTCGTCCCTGCCCGGCAGATGTTGGTCCACGACGCCGACGGCGAAGCCTTCCGCGATGAGCTCCTCGATGAACGGCTCCTCGTTGGCCGCCCCGATGAAGATTCCGCCGTCCACCCGCCGCTGATAAAAGATGTCCTTAACGCCCTTCACGTTCTCCGCGTCCGACGTATTGCGGATAATATAAGTCAACACGTAATATCCCCGTGAGGAAGCATGCTCCACGACGCTGGCCAGCAGCAGGTTCGTCAGCATGTCCCCGGAGACGCGGCCAGCTTCGATGACGAACAAGCCGATCGTGCGCGTCCCCTTGCCCGCCAGTACCTGAGCGGACAGATTGGGCACGTAACGGTAGGCTTCGATCACCTCCATGACCTTCTTCCGCGTCTCCGGCGGCACGTTCGCGTAGTTGTTGATGACGCGGCTGACCGTGCTGCGGGACACGCCGGCGAGCCTGGCGATCTCGACCGAGTTGATTTCCGGTTTTTTCATGAGCAGCCATCCTTTGATTGAACCATAAACGCGTGTTCATAATCGTATTTTACCGAATTGTCGCCATCCGGTCAATGCTTGAGCTTAAGGTTAACAATTGACTTCTTCTCGCGAATAGTTTATCATAGGAAATTAGACAAGTGTTAACCCTCTGATTTTTCCTCTCGAATTGGGTTGAACCCCTCCCGTTCCCCACACCATTCCTTTTTACCAAGGCTGCTGGAAGGACACGAATTCAAGACTGGCGCGGTCTTTGGAGCCGCAAGAACGACTGAGAGGCAGGGCTTTCGTTGCTTTCGTGCAAATGAACTTAGGAAGAATTGCGCGGTTTCGCTTGTGTTGCATATTGAATGACAATAGCTGCAAAAAAACCAGACCCCCGCAGGGTTACCCTGCGGGGGTCGTCCAATGTTGCCGGGTTACGCCCGTGCGGCCTGTGCCCGCTGCTGGGGCCGGCAATCCGCCCCAGCCGCCGCGATTCTAACGAAGCCGAGCTTGAGCTTGCGGGACGTTCTCGATCTATCGGATTACCCGACGATCATATGCACCTCGGCCCCCGCTTCCCCTTCGGGCAGCGGGTTTTTCGGCTTGGAGAGCAATACGCCGAGCACGAGGCCGACGACAGCGACGCCGGTCAGCACGAGGAACGTGAAGCCGAACGCGTCAGCGTACGTGTGAAGATCGGGCGCCTTCAGCTGCTTGTCGATCATGATATCTTTCATCCGCGACGCGGACAGCGTCGTGAGACCGGCCACCGCGAACGACATCATGACCTGCTGCGCGGCGTTCGTGAGCGAAGTCACGCGGCCGACGAGATTCTGCGGAGCGGATTGGATCAGGTACGTATTGAGCGGCATCATGAACAGTCCCATCCCGGCGCCGAGCAAGGCCAGCGGCAGGATAATCGCGCTCACGCCCGCGTCGGCGGAAATGCCGGACAGCAGGAAGGCGGATGCCGTCGTGACGATCATGCCGGCGAGTACGAGCGGGCGGGCGCCGAACTTGTCGCTTAGCTTGCCGCCGATCGGCATCATGATCGCAGATGCAAGCGCCTGGGGAATCATGATCAGACCGGTCTCGAACGGCGAGTATCCCTTAGCCTGTTGCAGGAAGATTGGGACGAGGAACATCGTGCCGAACAGAGCGATCTGCGAGACCCACTGAACAATAATGCCGCGGGTGAACGTGCTGGAGCGGAATACCCGCAGCTCGAGCAGCGGATCGCGGCGCCTCAGCTCGACGATGATGAACAGGATGAGCGCGACGACGCCGATCCCGATGCCGGTCAGCGTCGTGGACGCCGTCCAGTTGTTGCCCGTAGCGACTGTCTTGCCGCCCTCGGACACGCCATAGACAAGCGCGGCGAACGCGATCGGCGCCAAGATGATGCCCAGCATGTCAAGCGAAGCGACAGATTGGCGTTCCATCTTCGGCAGCGTGCGAATGCCGAGCAGGATGCCGATGACGCCGATCGGCAGGTTCAGCAGGAAAATCCATTCCCAGCTCGCGTATTCGACGAGCCAGCCGGCGATGACCGGGCCGAGCGCAGGAGCGAGCAGGATCGGGATGCCGAGCATGCCCATGACCTGCCCGACCTTGCCGGGAGGCGACAGTCTGTAGATGAAGGCCATGGCGATCGGGCTGACGACGCCGCCGCCGAGACCTTGCAGGATGCGGAACGCGATCAGCATCTCGACCGAATTGGACAACGCGCACAGGATCGATCCGATCGTGAACAGACCGATCGCGATCAAGAACACCCGCTTCGCGCCGAAGCGGTCGGACAGCCAACCGGCGAGCGGGATGACAGCGGCTTGAGCCAGCGCGTATCCGGTGACCGTCCATTGGACGAGCGACAGGCTATTCTGATTGAACTCGACCATCAGCTGGGGCAGGGCGACGTTCACGGCCGTACCGTCCAGGATGACCATGAAAATGCCGACGATGATGGCGATCAGCGGCGCGAATACATCCCGGATGGATGTCGGCTGGCCTACCGATGCAGCATTGGCTTGCATGTAGCTCTCCACTCTCCCTTGGATCGCCGCCTGTCCTCGCGTCTCTCTATGAACCTTCGAACCGTTGACCGCCTGACGGCAACAACGGTACAATAAGATCATCGGGACTTTAGAAGGAAGACGGCTGCTTCAAGCGGACATCTGTCCGCTTTTCATTGCCATGTTACCGGACAATTGTCCGTTTGTCAATGTGCGATTTCTATTCTTTGGAAGGAGTGTGTCCCTCGATGATCAAGCCTCGCAAACGAAGCGACGCCGCCGAGAATTGCCGTCTGATCCTGCAGACTGCGAAGAAACTGTTCGCCGAGCAGGGTGTTCAGACGGTCAGCATGCATCAGATCGCCAAGACTGCAGGCGTGGGCCAGGGAACGCTCTATCGCTGCTATGCTCACAAAGGGGAGCTGTGCGCCGCGATCGCCGAGCAAGTCGGCATGGATACGATCAAGCAGCTCGAGGACTATCTTCGTACGAACGAGCACCGGTCCGCCAAGGAGCGGATCGGCGGTTTCCTCCACTACATTATTCAGTTCATCGACGAGAAATTTCAGCTTCTGCTTCCGATCCATACCGTTCATGATTGCGAGGACGAGTCCGCCTTCTTCCGTTCGCCGATGTACCGGCTTGTGTGGGATAAGCTGACCGGCTTGTATGCGGAGCTCGAACCCGACTATGAAGCGGACGCCCCTGAATCGAAGGCGCGGAGCGAGGCGTGTGAACGCGCCGCAGCCAAAGCGCATATCCTGCTCAGCTCCCTTAACCCGGCTGGCGTCATTCATATGCGCGAAGGTATGGGGCTGACCCGAGAGCAGATTACTCGCCACTACTGTGACCTGTTCGCAAGGTGACGCGTGCGGCCCTCCGCCACCAACCAAAAAAAAAAGCTGCACGCCCGCCTCCATGCGGGAATGCAGCTTTTTTTCACGATTAGGCTTCAGGAGCCGAATAAGTGCTCTTCGAGCGCCGCCGCGTGGCCGACGACAATTCCCCGGACAGCCAACGCTCGGCCAGCACGACCAGCGGCAGCACCACCTCGACGAGCGCGATGGCGGCGACCAGATCCAGCACGACGTGCTGCTTGATGAACTGCGTCGACAGGATGATGAGCCCCGAGCCGATGCCGACCAGCGTCAGGCTGCGACGAGTCTTGAAGGTGCTGGAAGCCAGAATCCGGAGCACCATGTAGCTCGAGAAGCAGTGGATGCTCGGAAAGCAATTGTACGGCTGATCCCTGTGATAAATGTAAGCGACGAGCCGCGTCAACGGATCGTTGCCTGTCAGCACGGGGCGCGGCACGGTTGTCTGGAATACGCTGTAGATCAAGTAGCACAACAACGCGCAGATCGTATACGTCGCGATCGCCCGGTAGAAAGCCCGCAAGTCCTTGACGAAAAAGAACAGCACGCAAATGTAGATGTAAATAATCCAAACGGAATACGGAATCGCAAACCAGCTCACAAAAGGCACGGCGCGGTCAAACGGCGTCACGAGCAGCCATACGTGATCGTCGACCCGGTTGACGGCGGCATACATCCACCCGAGCACCGGGAAGATCAGCATCGCAAGCAGCGGCGCGAACCGTCTGCTGAACAGCGATTTGATCCGGAATTGTTTTATATTCACGACTGTCCCCCTCCTCTATCTCGTTACTTGCGATCCGGCAGCGACCGGACGTAGCCGTCTGACATGCTAAGCAGCTTCATCGCATTATCGTAGTTCGCGCGGCTGTCGCCGCCCGGCTTCTCGGCGCCGCCGCCGAAGGCGAGCGTCCGCCCGTCCTCGAAGCCCGTGCCGGAGATGAACATGCCGCTGTCGTCGATATAAGAACCTGTCGGCAAATAGTAGCGTTCAGGCAGCATATTGCCGGTTGAGTTGAGCAAATCTTGGCCAAAATGAAGATGATCGGACATCGACAAGCCCGCGAGGTTCGCGATCGTCGGGAAAATGTCGGATTGACCGCCGAGCGTCTCGATCTTGCGATGCTCCGCCGCATCCGCGGGCAGCTTGATCAGCAGCGGGATGTTGAGCATATCGGTCAGCTCGTAATCGCGGCCGAGCAGCTCCTTCATCAGCTTCTTCTCGCCGGAAGTGAGCGAGTAGATCGGCAGCCCCTGATGGTCGCCGTACAGTACGACGGTCGTATTGTCCCACAAGCCGTGCGCCTTCAGATCCGCGATCAGTCCGCCGAGCGCGAAGTCGGCATAATTCTGGGCGCGGATATAATCGCCGACAAGCGTGCCTTTGAATCGATCGGGCAGCTCCATCTTGTATTTGCGCGACGGGATCTTGTACGGATGATGGCCGGACATGGAGATGAATTGGGCGAAAAACGGCTTGCCGCCCGCCGCCATCTCCGCCAGCTTATCCGTGGCTTTGCCGTACAGCACTTCGTCGGACGCGCCGAACATGACCGTGTCCTCGTCGCCGAAAAGCTTTTTGTCGTAATAGGTCTGCCACCCGAGCGCCGGATACAGTTCCGTGCGGTTCCAGAACACCGCGTCGTTCGTATGGAACGTCGCCGTATCGTAGCCGTTCGCGCCGAACAGCCGCGGCATGCTGGGCAGCTCTTTGCCCGCGTACTCCTGAGAGGCTGCGCCGTGGCTCGGCACGAAAAACGAAGTGTTCACGACGAATTCGGCGTCCGCGGTATTGCCCTGTCCGACCTGCTGGTAGAAACGGTCGAAGTATAGGCTGTCTCCGACGAGCGCGTTCAGGTTCGGCGTGATGACCTGGCCGTCGACGGACTTGCCGATCAGGAAGTTCTGCAGCGCCTCCATCTGGACGACGAGCACGTTTTTGCCGGCCGCCTTGCCCCAATAGACGGGCGTGCCTGCGGGTGGCGCATAGCCTTTAAGCTGATCGATCTGCGCTTGCGTAATGCCGGACACGTCGATATCCTGGTCCTTGGACGGCGCAAATGCCGCATATACCTCATAGTTGATAATACCCATTTTCTCCGCCTGCACGACTTCGTTCATGCTGTGCCGGTAAGGCCAGACGGTGAAAATACAAGCGGCCAGCGACAGCACGCCGATCACTGACAACACGCTGCGCCGCTCGCGAACCTTTAAGCTGCGGCCCCAGCCGCGAAAGGAACGGCTCGTGCACAGCAGGATCAAAAGCGCGACGAAGTCGGTGTAGATCAACAGAAAATAAGGGTGAAGCAGGGAGAATACGCTACCCTTGACCTCCGTCACCTGATTCACCTGCTGAAGCGCGTGATAGGTGACGATGACGCCGAAATATTTGTAATACATAATGACCGCAAAATACACGGATGTTAGAATGCCGTTGGCGGTTAAATACAAACCTAGTTTGCGCCGCGGCGCGAGCAGCTCGATGAGACAGAAGACGACCCAGACGGACGGAAGCCCCGTCGCCAGCGGCAGCCATAGTCGCCAGCCTTCGAAGATAACGTACCCTGCCAGGTACATTTTCAGAATCATCAGGATCGAAAAAAACACAAACGGCTTCGTAAGCCAGAACCGGACGCGCTGCCATACCATCATAAATATAAGACCGTCCCTCTATATCAATGTGCGAACCGCGATCCAGCCGCTCAGAAAATCAACTTCATCATTATAGTCTTTTGGAGCCGTCAAAGAAAGGGATGCATGGAATTGCCAGCAGCCAGCGAAAAGCAGGACGCGCGCACGCTTCGCAGGCTGTCGAAATACGTTATAATGTGGACAAAGAAAGGAAGTGAGCGAGGGTGGCCATTCGGTATACAAGACCTTACGACGAGATCCTGGACGAACTGTCCGAGGCGCTGTCGACGATTCCCGACTGCTACGAGACGTTCGAGATGGAGGAGCAGGAGTGGGCCGACCTGGCCCAGGCGGAAAGGGATGTGTGCATCCGCACGCTTGCCGACGATCTTTTCTACGTGCTCGGCGCGGAAAAGACGGCCAGCGCGGGCTCCGGCAGCGTGGAATACGACAAGGCGCATCACGTCATCAAGGTCGTCTCGACGCCGCAGCTCGTCCATATCGTCGGCCTTAGGGAAAAAGCCTGAGGCTTCGCTTGCGCGGGCGCGAGCCCTCCGCCCTTCCGGGTCGAGAGGGCTGTTTGCGCGTGTCCGCGGGCTTCGACAAGGGCACGCGCCAGGCGGACCAGCCAGCCGGATCAGCCGAGTAAAAGCGCTTTTCGCTGTGGTATAATGAAATATTACCATTCGCGCGCCTTGCCGCGGGGAAGGAAGCCAGGCCATGATTGTTCATCCGTCCCTTCAGCAGATTAAGCTGCTGTGCGGGCAAACCGCGTACGAACGCGGCATGAAGCTGGATAAAGCGGGCAAGGCGATGGCGGCCGACGAGCAGAAGGACGAACGCCGGTACGACGCTTATGTATGGGGCGCCGAAGGACGCCGGAGCGTGCGCATCGATCTGGGCGACTCGGGCATCGTCGACGCCCGCTGCGATTGTTCCGCCGCGCACTCGCAGTATTACTGCGAGCATATCGCGGCCGCGCTGATCCATCTGCACGAGGAGCGGGCGCCGGAGCCCGAGGAGCGACCGCTCCAGGCGGCATCGGCGGCCAGGCGGGAAGCGCTCATCCCGACGCGGGACCTGCTTTTCACCAAGGGATTAATCTCGCTGTTCGACGGTCTTTCCGGCACGGCGGAAGCCTCGGAAGAGGCCGAAGCGGAAGCGGGCGAAGCCGTGACGCTCGACGTCGAATTCATCTGCAAGGCCGTCACGGAAAACACCCGTTCTCCGCTACTCGCTATCGAGATGAAGGTCGGGCCGAAGCGCCTGTACGTCGTACCCAAGCTCAAGGAGTTTCTGGACCGGATCGAGCTCGGACAATCTTGCGTATTCGCCAAGCATTTCGTCTACGACCCCGCCGTCCATGCATTCAAGCCGGAGGACAAGGCGATCATCGACCGGCTCATCGTCATCGCGCGCAGCGAAGCCGCCTACCGCGATGCCTTTCGCGCGGCGCCCGGCGGAATGGCGCTTGCCATGGACCGGCTGCTCATTCTCCCACCGCTCGCCTGGGAGGATCTGCTGCCGCTGTTCGGGCGTTCGAACGTGCGCTTCGAGTATGGCATGCGTACCGCCGAAGCCGTGGTCGTGACCGACGAGCCGCTGCCGCTCGTATTCGAGCTGGACAGCGCAGAGGATCTGGAGGGCTATCGGCTGGATATCAGCGGCCTCGAGAAGCTCGTCATCCTGGAGAATTACGGCTACGTGCTGGCCGACGGCGTGCTGCACCGCACCGGCGAAGCCGCGATCCGGCGTCTCGAGGAGCTGAAGCGCATGTTCGCCTATAAGCCCGCCAAGCAGGCGCTGATCGCGCCGGCCCAGATGGAGGCGTTCATGGACCGCGTCGTGCCCGGCCTCAAGCGGATCGGACGGGTAGACATCGCTCAGCCGATCGCGGACCGCATCGTCAGCCCGCCGCTCGCGGCGAGGCTCGATCTCGACTGGCTGAACGGCAGGCTGCTCGCGCGCCTCACGTATCGCTACGGCGATACGGAGATCGACGCGCTGCAGGCCGACAGTCCGTTCCGCCGCGGCGCCGGCGGCAAGGACGCCGCGATCCTGGTGCGTGACAGCGACGCCGAGCAGCGGATCATGGCGCTGATCGAGCGCGCCTCGTTCAAGTACAACGGCAACGAGCTGTATCTCGAGGACGAGGAGCGGATCTACCGCTTCCAATACCGGCTGCTGCCCGAGCTTGAGCGCTTCGTCCAGGTCAACGCGACGGGCGCGATGCGCAAGATGCTGCACGATCTGCCTCCCGTGCCGCGGATGACGATCGATTACGACGCGCATACCTCATGGCTCGAGGTTCGCTTCGACGTCGAGGGCATCGAGGACGATGAGATTCGGGACATTCTCCGCAACCTGGTGGAGAAGAAGCCCTATTACCGCCTGTCCGGGGGCGGCCTGCTGTCGCTCGAGGACGGCGACTATGGCGAGATCTCCCGGCTCATGGACGAGATGGGTATCCGCAAGTCCGAGATCAAGGGCTCGCGTCTCGATCTCGCGGCCGTGCGAGGACTGCCGCTTATGGACGCCGACGTTAGAGGGACCAGCGTCAAGCTGACCCGGGCGCTCCGCCAGCTGTTGGATAATATGAAAAATCCGGACAATCTCGATTTTCCGATACCCGAGGGCTTGACGGCGACGCTGCGCGACTATCAGAAGCTCGGCTACCAGTGGATGCGCACGCTCGCGCATTACCGGTTCGGCGGCGTGCTCGCCGACGACATGGGCCTCGGCAAGACGCTGCAGAGCATCGCCTTCATCGAATCGGTCCGCGAGGAGATTCGCGCCTCCGGGCGTCCGGCGCTGATCGTATCCCCCGCCTCGCTCATCTTCAACTGGAAGCACGAGCTCGCCCGCTTCGCGCCCGGTCTTCGCGTCCGGATGGCCGCCGGCGACAAGCAGGAACGCGCGGATACGCTCGCAGGCACGGAGGATGCCGACGTCGTCATCACCTCCTACCCGCTGCTGCGGCGGGACATGGAGCTGTACGGGAAACTGCAGTTCTATTGCCTGTTCCTGGACGAAGCCCAGGCAATCAAAAATCATACGACCCAGACCGCGCAGGCGGTCGGACGAATCCGGGCGACCGTCCGCTTCGCGCTCACCGGCACGCCGATCGAGAATTCGCTCGACGAGCTGTGGTCGCTGTACGATTCCGTCTTCCCCGAGCTGTTCGGCAGCCGCAGGGAGTTCGCCTCTCTCTCCCGGGAGCACGTGGCGAAGCGCGTCCGGCCCTTTCTGCTCCGGCGGATGAAGCGGGACGTGCTCAAGGAGCTTCCGGACAAGATCGAGACGCTGCAGCACTCGGAATTGACCGAAGATCAGAAAAAGCTGTACGTAGCCTATCTCGCCAAGCTCCAAGCCGAGACGCTGCAATCGCTCGAGCACGAAGGATTCCAGAAAAGCCGAATGCGAATCCTCGCCGGCCTCACGCGGCTGCGCCAGCTCTGCTGCCACCCGGCGCTCTTCGTCGAAGGCTACGAGGGCAGCTCGGGCAAGATGGAGCAGCTGCTCGAGATCGTCGGCGACGCCTTGGACAGCGGCAAGCGAATTCTGCTGTTCTCCCAGTTTACGTCCATGCTGGCCATCATCCGCGAAGAGCTGTCGCTGCGCGGCCTGCCCTGCTTCTATCTCGACGGGCAGACGCCTGCCGCCGAGCGGATCGAGCTGTGCCGCAGGTTCAACGAGGGCGAGCACGATATCTTCCTGATCTCGCTCCGCGCGGGCGGCACCGGACTCAACCTCACCGGAGCCGACACGGTCATCTTGTATGACTTATGGTGGAACCCGGCGGTCGAGCAGCAGGCGGCGGACCGGGCGCACCGAATCGGCCAGAAAAACGTCGTTCAGGTCATCAAGCTCGTCGCGGAAGGCACGATTGAGGAGAAGATGGTCGAGCTTCAGCAGCGCAAGCGGGACCTGATCGCCGAAGTCATCCAGCCGGGCGAGGAGAGCTTGTCCGCCATGACGGAAGAGGAGATTCGCGAGCTGCTGAACATCTGACGAGCAGGCGTGACGGATCGTCACGCCTCTGTAATACAGGCCTCAAAATATTTGTTTCTTTTCGTTGTCCCGAATTGATTGCATTTCCAATATGCGGGGTAAAAAGTTCATGAAATCATCGCCATTCAAATGGCGCGATTACATATCATCCTACAAGGAGTGATCGTTCATGAACAAACCCATGAAGAAGACGGCCGCCCTGCTGCTCGGAACAGCGATTGCGCTTTCTGCTTCCGGCGCAGCAGCTTACGCGGAGGAAGCACCTGGACTTAACCTGCCTGCGAAGCTATGGCTGCAAATCGACAACCATAACCTCGGCGTGGACGACGCAGTGGAACACATGGAAGCTGCGCCGTTCATCCGTAACGGTGTAACCTATGTTCCGTTCGCGCTCCTCGCCGAAAAATCCGGCGCGCGCATCAACTACAACGGCAAACAAACGGTTTATATGAAGACCAAAAACAACATTGATACGTATGTATTTACGATTGGTAAAGATACTTATACCTTTAACAGCAAAGAAACCAAATTGGCAGGCAAGCTCATGATCAAAAATGGCCGAATCGTCGTACCGCTGCGCGATGTCGGCAAGATTCTCGGCTGGAAGGTCGCTTCCTACGACAACGAGAAAAAAATTATTCAACTCACACAGTAAACGATCAATGCCATTAAACGGCGCGCATCCCCAGGATGCGCGCCGTTTTTCGTCTCATCATTTTTCTTTATCTAACGGGCCATCTCCTTCTTGACTTGGCCCGTAGCTGAGGATTATGATGGATGCAAGTAATTACTTGCATTTTTATGCACTGCAGAACATTCATCGTTTAAGTATGCTTTGAATCAACTGGTAAGAGAGTTTCGTCTACTCAATAAGCAAGCGTGTGCTTACTTTCTTCCAAAAAGGAGGATTTCTTTATGGTTAGTTCACCCCCTCGCAACAATGGTCCGATCTTGATGCGGCTCATGCTGTTGACCACCTCTCTCTCCTCGATGAGCGCGCTCATGCTCAATATCGTCCTTCCCCAAATTAGTCGCGAGCTTGGCCTAACGCTCGGTCAGGTCAGCTGGCTGTCCACGTCCTACACGCTCATCTATGCATTCGGCACCGTCACCTACGGCAAGCTCGCGGATCGGTTCCGGCTACGCAACTTGCTCACGTTCGGCATCGCCTTGTTCGTCATTGGCTCGCTTGTCGGATTGGCCTCGCAGACGTTCTGGATGACGCTGCTCGGCCGTTGCCTGCAATCGATGGGTGCTTCCGTCATCCCCGCGACTGCCATGATCGTGCCCGTACGCTACTTCGCGCCCGAACGCAGAGGCTCCGCCATGGCGATGACCGCGGTCGGCCTCGCCATCGGGAGCGCCCTCGGTCCCGCGGTCTCTGCGCTCATCGTCAGCATCGCGCCATGGCGCTGGCTGTTTCTGCCGCCTATTCTGCTGCTTTTCCTGCTGCCGTTTTACCGGCGACATCTGGATCTCGAGCCTGCAGAGCGGCCCGGCACATTCGACGGGATCGGCGGCGCACTGCTTGCGCTCGCGATCAGTCTTCTGCTGCTCGGCGTTACCAACCGAAGTGCAGCGCTCGGAGTATTCGGCTTGATCTTGCTGGCGGCCTTCGCATTCTGGATTCGCCGCGCCAAAGAGCCGTTCATCCGCCCCGCGCTGTTCCGCAATCCTCAATATTCGGCCGGCCTAGCTCTCATGTTCGCGCTGGGCGGCATCGGCTCCTCGCTCTACTTCGTCACGCCCCTTCTCCTCGGAGAGGTACATCGTCTCAGCTCGGCCTGGATCGGCTTCGCAATGGTGCCGGGTGCCGTCACCGCAGCAATCCTCGGCCGCTTCGGCGGAAGACTCGCAGATCGCAAGGGCAATTCGTTTCTGTTCGTCGCGGCTTCCGGGCTGCTCGCCGCCTGCTTTCTGCTGCTCTCAACCTTCGCCGGCTCCCCGTCGGCCTGGATCGCCGTGTTCCTCATGCTGGGCAACGCCGGCCAGTCGCTCATCGGCATCGCGATGTCGAACACGATCTCCCGGACGCTCGCCAAAGATCAAGTGGCGGTAGGCATGAGCCTGTTTTCCATGACGGGATTCATCGCGCAAGGTCTCCTCGTCGGCGTCTACGCCATCGTGTTGGGCAAAGGCGGCGGCGCCGTTGGCTGGAATCCGGCCAACCGCGTGCCGGAGAGCTTTTTGTACGGGAATCTCTACCTCGTGCTGGCGGCGCTAATCCTGCTCGTAGCGCTTATGTATGTAGCAAAATTCGGGAAACCGATGCGCGTCTTGGAGCCCGGGGAGAAGGTTCGCGCGTAGTCCCTGCTGGTCCTGTTCGGTTCCTGTTCAGTCCTGTTCAGTTCCTGCTCAGGTACTGTTCAGGTCCGGTCAGGTTAGCTCAGGTTCTGTTCGGGCGGACAACATTCATAAGATCATCTAGACGGCTTGTTCTGTCGGAGATCTTCTATTGGAAAGCGGGTGCGGGCATGGAACGAAGCCGGGCGGATCGCGAAGCGCAGCAAGCCCTAGGGCTGAATCACTCCTTCGAATCGACGCTGCGGGAAGCGCTCCTTCGTCAAGAAGAGGCCATCGCAGGGTTTATACGCGCCGCGGCGCAGCATCTGGAGCGAGCTGCACTCGATGGTGCCGCCCCTCCGCCCAACGCATCTTCGCCAGCTTCGAAGCCCGCAGCCGGCCCGGCAGCAGCCGAGCGCGCCGCTTCCGCGCTCGCCGATGCGGCGCGCATGGCCGAGGCGCTGGCGGAGCTGCAGCGGCTCTCGCTGCAGCTCGCACGCACCGTCGGCGCCGGCTGCGGCCCTGCCCTGCCCGCGCCTGCGCCGGAAGACACGCGCGGTATACGCAGGTCGCCGCCAGACAAGGCGGCCCCCGCCTGGTTCGCTGCCGCGCGCGGCCCGAATGCGAGGCGTTGACCGCGGCTCGGCCGACTCGTAAACGCTCCTCCTCGACGCGAGGCCCCGACCTTCGCCGCGTCAAAAAGACCGCACGCCCGCCGGCCAATTAGCCGAGCGAGCGTGCGGTCTTTTTGCAGCCCGAGTCATGATCATTCAACATCGGGTACCATCTTTTTTCTTAGCCAGACGATTACTTCGCCCCAGTCTCTTCGACTTGAGCCGGCGCCGTGTACGCCGTCTTCGCCACGAATACGCCCTTCGCGTTGATCAAACCTTCCCAGCCGCCCTTGATCGCGTGCGCCAGGCCATCCTTGAAGGCGTCCGCCTGGTCGAACTCGGGCTTGATGACGACCTCGCCTTTCTTGTTGATATAGCCGTATTTGCCGTCCTGCCCGAAAGGTGCCAAACCTTCGTTGAAGTCGCCGACGTCATCGTAATCCGTTTCCAGCACGGTTTTGCCGGTCTTGTCGATGAACTGCGCGACCCCGTCCTTCACGACCGCGGAAAGCCCGTCGCTGAAGGAATAGCCTTCCTCGTACTGAGCCGGAATCGCCCATTCTCCCTTTGCGTTCAGATAGCCGAACACGCCTGTCGATTGCTCGATGCCGTCCGCTTCGGAGCTGACGAGCGTCGATACGAGCGCTAGGCCGTCCTTGAAGTCGGATACCGACTGATACTTCGCGGGAATGACCAGCTTGCCGGTCTTATCGATGAAGCCGTAGCTGCCGCCGACCTGTACGGCCGCGAGCCCGCCGCTGAAGTAGAAGGCATCCTCGTATTGCGCAGGGATGACCAGCTGCCCCGATTTGTTGATATAGCCGAAGCTATCGCCGCTGCGTACGAGAGCCAGCCCCTCGGAGAAGTCGAACAGCTCGTCGTAGGCCGGGCTGAGCACTACCTTCCCCGATTTGTCGATGTAGCTTTGCTTGCCGTCCTTTGTCGTGACCAGCGCCAGTCCGTCGGAGAAGTCGTACGCGCTGCTGTACTGCACCGGTATCGCGATCTTGCCGCTCCGGTCGAGATAGCCGAACGAATCGCCCTGCTGCAGCAGCGACAGTCCGCCGCTGAATGCGTTCGCCGTGCCGTAGGTCGCGCCGATCACGGATTCGCCGTAAACGTTGACGAACGAGGTGCTGCCGTCCTTCGTGAACGGATGAAGCCGCGTATTCACCTCGTACGCGCCGCTGGCCGCATTCCACGAGAGCGAGGCGCCCAGCGACTCGGCCGCGAACCGAAGCGGCACGTAAGGCGTGCCCCCGACGAGGATGGGCGCTGCCGCCAGCGCGACCTTCGCGCCGTTGACCTTCGCCGTCTTGGAGCCGATCTGCAGGATGAGGAGCCTGCTGCCCTTTTTGATCGAGAGCGTGTTCGTCTTGGCGTCGTATTTGTCCGCGGCGCCGAGCGCCGTCGAGATGCCCGCGAGCGGAGCGTAGGTCACGCCGTTTTGCGAGATCGGCGCCCAGGCGGACTGCAGGCTTGCGCCATCCACGGAAACGTAGGGTTTCGCGGCGGGCGCAGCGAGTGCGCCCGGCACGGCGGCGAAGGCGATGGCTTGTGCGCCGATGACGACGGCGAGCGCGGTTTTGGCTATGCGTTTTTGAATGCTGCGGCTATGGGACATATCGGTTACCCCTTCGTATTGGAAATGAGTGCGCGGCGCGCCTTCCTCGAATGCGCTTCTTATTTTTTCAGATAGATCTGGTCGAACGTGCCGCCGTCGGCGAAGTGTGTCTTCTGCGCCTTGTCCCAGCCGCCGAAGTCATTGATCGTGACGAGGTTCAACTTCGGGAATTGCTTCGCATATTCGAGCGCGACCTTCGGATTGATCGGACGGTAAAAGTTGCGGGCGGCTACGCGCTGGCCTTCCTCCGTGTACAGATAGTCCAGGTAAGCTGTGGCGACCTGGCGCGTATCGTGCTTTTGCACGTTTTTCGTAACGACGGCTACGGTCGGCTCTGCGAGAATGCTGAGCGACGGCGTGACGATCTCGAACTTGTCGCCGTACTCTTTTTTCGCGAGGTACGCTTCATTTTCCCAGGCAAGCAGCACGTCGCCGATGCCCTTCTCTACGAAAGTCGTCGTTGCGCCGCGGGCACCCGTATCGAGGACGGGAACGTGGGTGAACAGATCCTTCACGAACGCCTTCGCCTTGTCGTCGCTGTTGTTATTGTGCTTGAGCGCATAAGCCCAGGCCGCCAGATAATTCCAGCGTGCGCCGCCGGAGGTTTTCGGATTCGGCGTGATGACCTTGACGTCGTTTTTGACCAGGTCGTCCCAATCCTTGATGCCCTTCGGATTGCCCTTGCGGACGAGGAAGACGATCGTCGATTTGTAAGGCGCGCTATTATTGGCCAGACGGCTCTGCCAGCCCTTGCTGATCAATCCCTTCTGCTCGATGGCGGTCACGTCGTATTCCAGTGCGAGCGTGACGACGTCGGCCTCGAGGCCATCGATGACGGAGCGGGCTTGCGCGCCGGAGCCGCCGTGCGATTGTTTGACCGTGACGGTCTGGCCGGTTTTCTTCTTCCAATACTTCGCGAACACCGCGTTGTAGTCGACGTACAGCTCCCGCGTCGGATCGTAAGACACGTTCAGCAGGGTGACGCTCTTCTTCTCGTTTTTCTTCGATACGGCCGCGAACGCGCTGGAAGTCGTCAGCGCAAACGCCAGGATGACGAGCACGGCAATCTGCAGGCTTCTTTTCATGTGTGCATTCTCCCTTTTATCCCCATGATTTTTGTCGGAAAACAAAGAGGCCTCGATTCGCTTCTCCGCACGAGAATAAGGACGCATAACTGCTGCCATCCTCAGGGAAACCGCGGATCGAAGACAATTCGCGCTGCTAGCAGGCGCTTCGATCGAAAGGCGCAACCCGGTCTTCATATATCCGGTGCGCATCGCGGTTCGTGTGCGAAGAAATGCATCGGGCCTCCGGTCGTCCGGTAGGTGAATCCATTTCTTGGATTGATCATACAGCCCACTATTCCAACCTGTCAACTAGGTATTTTAAACTTTATTTTACATTTCTCTATTGACACTTTTCTCGCCCGGTTGCTACAATCGCTCCGTTAACCCAATTTTTCCAATAGGAATTAGTGACCACCACTCGAAGGGGCGTTGCAGGCATGTTAAAAAGAAAAAGAAAGCTTCCTCTACTCTCCGCGCTGCTCCTCGCTTCCGCGCTAGCCGCAACCGGCTGCGCCTCCGGCGACGGTCAACCCATGAACGCGGCAGCCGCCGACGCATCGCCGTCCGCCAGCGCGGACTACGGCAAGCCTGTCGCACTGAGCGGCGTCTCTCCCGACGGCACGGAATCGTTGTTCTCGGCGCTCAACGACGGGTTTATCGCCTCTTGGAAGGATAAGACCGGTCAGCAAGCGACCGTCAAGCAGACGACGGGCCCTTCATCCAAGGAGAAAGACGCCGTGAACGAGGGCACGCTTAAAGCGGACTTCGTCGTGCTCGGCGTCGGCACCGACATCGACGAGATCCAGGCGAAAGGCTTGGTCGAGGAAGGCTGGCAGCAGCGATACGACTATAACAGCTCTCCGTTCTATACGACGGTGGCGTTCGCCGTACGCGCTGGCAATCCGAAGGGCATTAAGAGCTGGGAAGACCTTGCAGCCCCCGGCATCAAGATTGTCGCGTCGAATCCGAAGACCTACAGCGATGCAAGATGGACATACACGGGCGCCTGGGCGTACGCCTACAATCAAGCGGCGGACGAAGAAGCCGCCAAGACGTTCGTACGCAGCGTCTACCATAACGCCGGTGCGCTCGATGCCGACGAGGCCGCGGCCCAGGCGAGATTCTTGGGCGGCGAGGGCGACGTCTGGCTCACGACAGAAGCCCGGGCGCTCGCGCTGGCGAACGGCGAGGGCAAAGGCAAGATTGACGTCGTCGTGCCGACCGTGACGCTCGCCGTCGAGCCGATCGTCTCTGTCGTCGACAAGAACGCCGACGAAGCGGGCACGCGCGACGCGGCCAACGGCTACGCGGACTACCTGTTCACGGAGCCCGCGCAGCAGATCGCGGCTGAACACTACTACCGTCCGCGGTTCGCGTCGATCGCCGAGCAATATGCGTCGCAGTTCCCCGAGACGACCGTGCTCACGGTCGACGACAACCTGAGCGGCTGGGAGGATCTGAACAGCGTGCAATTCGCCGATGGCGGACTGTTCGAGCAGTTGACGGGGAAGTAGGCGGTATGGGCCTGGGCGATCAGGTGCGCCGACGAAGGGTGCGGGGTTAAACTTGTCTTAAATGAAAATCGCCTCGATTGACGGCGCGTTCCGTCACGAGGCACGATACAGGCCACAAACACAAAAAGGGATGAAGCGGGCAATGGCTCTCTTCATCCTCTTTTTGCTTTTTAGTGCTCTATATGCGGGTTTTCTAGTTTTTCACAGGAGGCGCTCGACGTCATGCGCGCCATTAGCCTATCGCGGAGCGCCGCTTTGGAAAAGGCGCTGCGCGCCGCAGCGGAGTCTTCCAGTCACTTCGGCTTCACAGATACGGCCGCTTGCTTGCCGCTCACCTGGATGCCGGTCTCTCGCGTGCCGAGCGGCGCGAGCTCCTTCAGCATGCGCTCGAGCAACTCTTTGGCACGGACTCCTTCCTTGGCTCCGGCCAGCTTGACCGTCAACTGCACGGCATGTCCCGAGGACAACAGCTTCTCGGACTGGCGCAGCTTGGTCTCGTAGTCATGATCCTCGATCTGCGCGGTTAGGCGGATCTCTTTCGTTTTGACCGCTCCTTCCTGGACCCGTTCGGCCCGCTTCTCCTGCGAGGCCGTTTGCTTGGCGGCGCCGCGCCCGGACAGTCTGCATGGCGGCGGACTGCTGAGCAGCGACGTGCAGACGAGATCCGCCTTCGCCTCCTTGGCCAGCGCCAGCGCCTTTTCCCTGCTGACGATGCCCAGATCTTCTCCGTCCAGACCGGTTAATGCGACCTCGGACGCTTTTATCTTTTCGTTCATGAGCAGCAATCCGCTCGCTCCCTTCTATGTACCGCCTCAGGCCCCAGGATAAGGCTGCCCGGGTTCCTTAGACACGCATGTTGCGGCGCAGTACGCCGTCTACCTCGCTTATTGCCGCGCCTTATTCCATGTTCAGTACGCCATGCTGCGCGGCAGTATGCAGATCGCGCCATACCCGATTCACCGTCTCCCGCTCCATGAGCGCGGTCATGCCCAGCATCGGCTGTAGCGCCTGAGCGCCGGCGACCGACGTGCGGGCAGCTGCGCGGCAGGCTTCGCCGACCTCGCGCGAGACCTCATCGGCAAGGGCTCCGTTCGTGCCGAATGTCTCCCACGACGCTTGCGTCGTCCGATAGAAAAGGTCCGCAGCCGATGTGACCAGCTCCCGCCGTTCAGCGATGCATCCTGCTACGCGTTCGAACCGTCCCGGGTAACCGCGATCCCATTCGGCGCGCTTGGCGTGGGCAAGCCGATCCGCTTCATCCAGGTAGCGGCGGCCCAGTCCGAGGACGACGGCCGCGAACGAGACCTGGGCGAACGGCAGAAACGGATAGCGGTAAATCGGATCGTCGTAGCGCGGAGGCGAAGCGATATCGAAGGTTCGCTCCTGCGGAACGAATACGTCCGAGACGCGAATCGTATGGCTCTCCGTCGCCTTCAGCCCCATCGCATTCCAATCCCGGACGATCTCCACTTGTTCGGGCAAGAAGGCAAAGGACCGGATCTCGGGGCTCGGAACCAGGACTGAGTCAGGCGCTTCTCCGGTCCGTTTGACGATACAATTTGCCGTGAAAAAGCTGGCATACCCCGAACCGCTGCAGTATTTCCAGCTGCCGCTGACCCTGTATCCTCCCGGCACCGCCTCTGCGATGCCTGTAGCATGCCCGCTGCCGGCGATGACCGCGCGCCTGTCCGAGAACAGCGCCTTCGCCGTCGCTTCGGGAAGCGTAGCGGCAAAAAATCCGCCCCCCGACCCGATCGTAACCAGCCAGCCGAAGCTCCCGTCCAGATAAGCCGCCTCTTCGAATATCCGCGCCGCATCCGGCAGCGAAGTCATGCGGCCGCCAAGTTCGTCCGGCACAAACAGCTTAAACAGCCGCTCCTCGTAGATGAGTTCCAACATATCGGGCGTTAACCGTTCCGCCGCCTCGATCTCGTTAGCGGCTTCCATCGCACGCCTGCGCAGCCGCTCCGGGATGACCGGCTCGGTTGAAGCCCCATTGTCATCTATGCGCTCTTTTAACGTCATGATCTCTTGTCTCCCCATTCGTCACTTGAGCCCAGGCCTCGCGCCCGAGATGCACGCTGTCGCCCGGCGATATCGCCTCTACTTGCCGTCCGTGCGGGCAGCGCGAATGCGCGTCCCGATCTCACGGACGAGCTCGCTTACGCTCACCGGCTTGCTCATATATCCGTTCGCTCCGGCCTTCAGACATTCTTCGCCGTCCTCTGCGAACGCCTTCGCTGTCAAGGCGATGATCGGCACGTCCCGGCGTCCCGGCATTGTCCGAATGCGACCGATCGCCTCCAGCCCGCTCATACCCGGCATCATGATGTCCATGAGCACGAGATCGATGATCGCGTTCCCCGACAGCAGACCGAGCGCCTCGACTCCGGAGGAGGCGGTCACGACGCCGAAGCCCTTTGCTTCGAGCGCGGCGCGCAGCGAATAGACGTTGTGTTCGTCATCGTCGACGAGCAGCACGCTTTGCCCTTGAGGCGTCGCGCTTCCCGTTCTGACCCGAGCCGCAGCCGGTGCGCGAACCGGACCCGCGTAGTGCTCCTGCGCTTCGATCCCCGATTCTCTAGCGGCCGCTTCAGTGGTGACGAGCGCCGGCCACGGCAGCAGCAGCGTGAATCGGCTCCCCGCCCCCTCCTTGCTCTCGAGCTTGATGTCGCCCCCGAGCAGCAGCGCGAATTGCTTGGCGATGGAGAGGCCGAGCCCGGTCCCGCCGTAGGAACGGCTGATCGAGCCGTCCGCCTGGAAAAACGCATCGAAGATCGCCTCCTGCTTGTCGGATGCGATCCCTATGCCGGTGTCCTCGACCTCGAAGGCCAGTCCGCCTTCAGCCAGCAGCTCCCCTTCAGGCACACGCGTCACAGCGAACCGCACATGCCCCTCGCCGGTGAACTTCAGTGCGTTGGACAGCAGATTGCTGACGATCTGCTTCAGGCGCTGCTCGTCGGTATGAAGATACTCGGGCACGTCGGCTCCGGTATGGAGGGTGAACGCGAGCCGTTTGCGGACGGCGATCGGACGAAACAACTCCTCCATATGGCTGAGCAGCTCGCGCACGCTGAACACGGAGCGGTCGAGCTCCAGCCGGCCCGCTTCGATCTTGGACAGGTCCAGCACGTCGTTGATAAGACCGAGCAGCTCTTTGCCGGAATGATGGATAATCCGGGCATAGCCGACCTCTTCGTCGGTCAGTCGTCCGCCCACGTTCTCCTCAAGCAGCTGCGCCAGCACGAGCACGGAGTTCAGCGGCGTACGCAGCTCGTGCGACATATTAGAAAGAAACTCCGTCTTGTAACGGGAAGCGGCTTCGACCTGACTGTACATCGCCTCCATCTCGCGTTTCGCCAGTTCAAGCGACCGGCCCTTCTCTTCGGAGATGCGGTACTGCTTTTCAAGCCGGGCCGTGTAGATCGCCAGCTTCTGCTTGCGTCTGTCTTCGCTTATGAATTCCCGTAAAATGAACATAAAAGCGAACGACAGCAGCATACTGAGCAAGAAGGTACCGGGCGCGATGTCGACCAGATAGTGCTGCCGCGGGATGACGCCGAACAACGCGATAATCAGGACGTTGCCGACATTGACCGCCAGGACGATGACCGACATTTTGCGGAGTTCGGACCAGCGCCGCCTCCGGGCGAGCCACAGGATCAGGATGACCAACAGGCTCATCGCGACGACGTTCAGACAGCCGACGACCGCCGCTTCGTTCAAGCCGAAGGACAGTCGCGCCAGGCCGACGCCCAGTCCTACGATGAAGATCGACAGCCGGTTGCGGACCAACAGCGGCGCCACGATGACGGCCAGAAAGCGAAGGTCGATCAGGACGGTATCGGAAAAATGGAAGCCGAACCTCATCGTCGTCCATCCGCAGGCGATCGCGAGCATGACGAACAAGGCTTCTTTCCAGCGCGAGCTCCACTTATAAATCAAGTATTTATAAAGGAGGCTCGCCAAATAAAGCAGCGTCATCATCGTGCTGACATTGATGAAGAAAATGCGCAGAAAAGAGTTGATGTCGTTCACTTGTGCACCGCCTCTTAATCGGGCTTATACACGCTATTATAGCAAATCGCCCCTGCGGGGCACGTTCATGTCCGTCCCCGAGCGGCAAAAGTAGAAGGCAATCGCGCCTGTCGACCGCTGCACGACATCCCGACACCCAATACGGCCTTCGCAGTTGCATAATGGCTGGCTACGCGAGCAAATTGATACCCTCCAGCGCCAGTCCGATCAAAAAGCCGCAGACCGCGCCGTTGACGCGAATCCACTGAAGATCGCCGCCGATCTTCTCTTCCATCATCTTGATGAGAGATTCATTGTCCAGCTTGTCGATGTTCTCCTTCACCAGCTTGCCGATCTTCCAGTGGTTGCGCTCGACGAAGCCCGCGATCCGCTCCTGAACCCAGCTCTGGAACGTCTCCACAAGCTGCGGTTTCGCGCGAAGGCTCGCGAGCAGGCCGGAGATCGCCGGCTGCACGTAATCCTCGGAAAAACGGGGGCCGCGAACGAAGTCCAGCGCCTTGCCGCGAAGCTCCTCCATCCAGACGGCGAGATAGCTCTCGATCGCCCCGCCGTCGGTCAGACGCTCCTTCCAGCCATCGATCTCGGCCAGCAGGCCCGGTTGCTCCGGAAGCTTACGCAGCGTACTGCGCATCGCCTCGAGCAGCATCTCGCGCAGCGGGTGATCCTCTCTCGCCTGCATCTCCGCGAGCGTGCCTAAAATGGCATTCTGCAGCATGCCGCCCAGCTTTTCCTCGTCCATGAAGGAGATGAACGCATTCACGGCAAAGCCCATAAGTCCGCCGACCTGCAGGTTTTGAAGCGCCGCCGCTCCCATGATCCCGAGCTGTCGCCGGGTCTCTTCGCGGGCCGCCAGGCCGCCGGCCTTGTCCATCAAAAATAACAGGGCCTTTTCCTCGTAACCCCGTGCCAGCGCTTCCTCCGATATTTTGCGCAGCAGCCCGGCCGTGTCGAGCTCCCGCAGCTTGGATTCCAGCACGCGCGCGAGCAAAGGCACGATGCGTTCCATCGGCAGCCGTTCCAGCGCGTATTCGCTCACGCGAATCGCCGCCGCGGCGGCATCCTCGCGATGCGTCTCGAGCAGATCGAGCAGCCGTTCGCCGATCTTGAACTCCGCAGTTTTCGTCACGATGCTTTCCTTGGTGAGCAGCTCCGTCTCGATCGCCTGGATGAGCGAACGGACGACCTTGTCGCGGTTGCGCGGCAGAAGCGCCGTGTGCGGGATCGGGATGCCGAGCGGATGGCGGAACAATGCGGTGACGGCGAACCAATCCGCGAGACCGCCCACGAGTCCGGCCTCGAAGCCGCCGTGCAGCAGCGCGCCGCCCCAGCCTCCCATCGGGAAAGTGGCCAGGAAGCCCGCTCCCATGACGCCCAGGGAGATGGCGGCTGTATGTTTAGCTTGTCCGGGCATATTCGGCAGCTCCTTTTGCTTCATCTAATCGAAGAAAGTTCGTATGTATATGATACCCAAAAAGGAAAGGACGGGGAAAGGCGGGCTTATCCCGCATTTCCGCCGTCCGTCTCCAGATGCTTCTTATTCAGAATCCGCGCCCGATACGGGGCCTCCGCCTTCCGGCAGCGCCGGCAGCTGCTTGGCGTAGCTGTCCGACATATTCAGTAGACGAAGCGCCGCGTTGTACTGCGCTTCCGTCGAGCCGTCGGCGCTGTTGCTGTTGTCCTTGAGATCGTAGTTCGTTCCGTCCTCGAAGTCTACGCCCGGCAGGAACATCGAGGTGTCGTTGACGAACGAGCCGGTCGGCAGGAAGTGGCGCATTGGCAGCAGATTGGTCGACTGGTTCAGCAGGTCTTCGCCGAAGTGAATCTGGTCCTTCATCGACACGCCAAGCAGATTGGCGACGGTCGGCATGATGTCGATCTGACCGCCGGTCTGCTCGAGCGTCTTCGGATAGGTCACGCCCGGCGCATGGACGATGAACGGAATGTTGAACATGTCCGTATATCCGTATTCTCTGCCGAAGATTTCCTTCATCAGATCTTTTTCCTTGCTGCCCAGCGAGTAGAGCGGCAAGCCCTGATGGTCTCCGTAGAAGACGACGACGCTGTCGTCCCAGAGGCCGCTGGACTTCAAGCCTTCGAGGAACTGTCCCATCGCATAATCGGCGTAGTTCTGAGCCAGAATGTAGTTGCCGACGAGCGTGCCTTCGTATTCCTTCGGCAGCTGGATGCGGTGCTTGTCGTCCGGCATCTTGTAAGGATGGTGAGCGCTCATGGAGATGACCATCGCGTAGAACGGTTTATCCTCCGCGTCCATCTTCGCGAGCTCCGGTACGGCCTTGGAGAACAGCACTTCGTCGGACGCGCCGAACGCGATATGGTCGTCGTTGCCGAAGAACTGCTGATCGTAGTACTTGTCGAAGCCGATCGCCTTGTACAGCGCCGAACGGTTCCAGAATTCCACGCTGTTCGTGTGGAACGTCGCCGTGTTGTAGCCGTTAGCGGACATCAGACGCGGCAGGCTCGGCAGCGATTTGTCCATATAATCGGACGAAGTGGCGGCCTGATGGTGCGGCACGTACAGCGACGTATTGACGACGAACTCGGCATCGGACGTCGTGCCTTGGCCAACGTTGGTATAGAAGTTGTTGAAGTAGAAATCCCCCGCCGCCAGCTTGTTGATGTTAGGCGTGATCTCCTGACCGTCGATCGTCAGGCCGATCAGGAAGTTCTGGAACGATTCCATCTGTACGACGATGAGGTTTTTACCCTTGGCCGCCGCCCATTCGGCCGGTGCCTGAAGCTGCTTTACACCTTTTAGCGCGTCGATCGAAGGCTGGTTGATCTCCTTCATGTCGACGACTTCTTCGTGTTCCGTGCTGTCGGCGAAGATCGTGTACACTTCGTAGTTCAGGATGCCCATGCCTTCGGCCTTTTTGTTTTCGTTCATGCTGGCATGGTTGGGCCAGATGTTGAAGATGCAGAGCGCCGCGGAGACGATAAACGTCGCCAGCAGTGCGGTCCGGTTCACGCTGCGCATGCCGATGCTGCGGAAGCGGGCGATATACTTCGGCCTGAACATGTAGAAGGCGAAAATGACGATGTCGATGAATATGAGCAGATAATACGGATCAAGCAGCGAATAGGTGCTCTCTCCGACCTTCGTCACCTTGTCGGCCTGCTCGAGCGCATGGTAGGTAACGATAATGCCGTAATACTTGTAATACATGAGCACGGCGAAGTAGAGCAGCGTGATCGACAAGTTCACGACCATGTAATAGAGAAGCTTGCGCTTGGTCGCAAACCATTCGATGAGACAGAACACGATGAGTATGAACGGAATCTCCGTGAACAACGTCATCAGGGACGGGCCGTCGTCGAAAATGACGAACCAGGCAAGAGCGCCTTTTATTAGCAATATCAGTGAAAACCACAGGATCGGCTTGGATTTAACCGCATTCCAAAGTCGCATTCCCTGCACTCTCCTTTCTTGCAGCATTGCCTTCTTGTACGTTTTATCAATGCGCGCAATCGTTCTATTTTTGTAATCCGTCCGTAAACAACGTGTTTAATTATGCCTCGATTGCAGCCGCATGTCAAAAGACATAAGCCGCGAAAAAAGCGGAAAATTCGGCTTCAGAACCGTTCATGCAGGCGTAATCGGGACGATTTGCGGGCATAGCATGGGAATAAATTGAAAATCGCAGGCGGAATTAGGGCTTCATTCTTATTTACGCTCCTATAATAGGAACGAAGCATGGCCGGACAAAGTTCCTTAAATATAGCTAAATCGCAAATTAGGGCCCTTTAACGGCATAAAAACGCCCTCTCCCGGTCCCGCGAACCGAAGAGAGGGCGGAAAAGTTACAGCACTTTGGACAAGAACAGCCGCGTACGCTCCGTGCGCGGACGATCGAAGATCTCCTCCGGCTTGCCCTCCTCGACGATCGAGCCGGACTCCATGAACACGATCCGGTCGCCGACCTCGCGCGCGAAGCCCATCTCGTGCGTCACGACGACCATCGTCATGCCTTCGGCGGCCAGCTCCTTCATGACGGCCAGCACCTCGCCGACCATCTCGGGGTCGAGCGCCGAGGTCGGCTCGTCGAACAGCATGATCTTCGGATCCATCGCGAGCGCGCGTGCGATGGCGACCCGCTGGGCCTGTCCGCCCGACAGCGAATCCGGATAGGCGTCCGCCTTGTCCTCGAGCCCGACTTTGCGGAGCAGCGCCATCGCCTTTTCTCTCGCTTCGGCCTGCTGCCTTCCGCGAACCTGAACCTGCGCGAGCGTCAGATTGTCCAGCACCTTCATATGAGGGAACAGATTGAAGCGCTGGAATACCATGCCCGCTTCGGTCCGAATCTCCGCGATGTTCGTTCCCTTGGCCATGAGCGAATGTCCGTCGATGACGACGTCGCCCTCGTCCGGCCGCTCGAGCAGGTTGATGCAGCGAAGCATCGTCGATTTGCCCGAGCCCGAGGGCCCGATGACCACGACGACTTCGCGCGGCGCCACATCCAAGTTAATGTCGTGAAGCACCTTGTTGCTGCCGAAGGACTTTGCGACGCCGCGCATACGAATGATCGGATCCATCACTTCACCCTCCTCTCGATCCATTGCAGCAGCTTACTCAGCAAGTAAGTGAGTACAAAGTAGATGACCCCTGCGGCAAGATATGGCTCCCACACTTTGTAATATTGACTCTTGGCCGCATTGGCCCAATACATGAGCTCGGGCACCGCGATCCAGGCGACGAACGAGGAATCCTTCACTAGGACGATAAATTCATTGCCGAAGGCCGGAACCATCCGACGCACCGCCTGCGGTACGATGATGTGACGCAGCGTCTGCGCGTGCGTCATGCCTAGCGAGTATGCAGCCTCGCGCTGGCCTGCGTCGATCGACTGGATGCCCGCGCGATAGATCTCCGCGGAATACGCGGCGCAGTTGAGCCCAAGCGCTACGATCGCCGCCACGATGCCGTTCGTCGTACCCAGAATCGACGGAATAACTGCAAAGTGGATAATGAGCACCTGCAGGATAAGCGGCGTCCCTCTAAATATGTTAATATAACCGCTCATCAGCCACCTAATCGGCCAGAACTTCGCCATCTTGCCGAAACCGATAAAAAGCCCCAAAATTACGCCAATGGCGATGGATGCCAGCGAGATGCCGATCGTGAGCAACGTACCCTTCAGCATCAGAGGAAGATATTCCTGGATAATGTCAAACCTGAACGCGTAATACACAAGCGCACCCTCTCTCATCAAAGAGAGCATGCGTCCGGTCTGCCCCGGGCCGCATGCCCTCTGCTTCCTAACTTTGCTTGATTATACCCGGTTCTACTTCATCGTAACCAAATTGCTCGTGTCCGGCTCGACGCCGATCCACTTCTTGTACATCTGCTTGTAGGCGTCGCTGGCGCGAACCTTCTCGACAGCCGCGTCGATCTTCGACTTCACCGCTTCGTCCGTGCCCTTCGGGAACAGAATGCCGTAGTATTCCGATGCGAAGTTCGTGCGGTCATAGATTGCGTTGAACTTCTTGTCCGGATTTTGCTGCACGTACGCCTGTACGACTGCGAAGTCCGCGACGACGGCGTCCACGCCGTTGTTCTCCAGCTCCATCAACGCCAGCGTATTGCTGTCGAAGCGCTTCAGGTTCGAATTGTTGTCGCCCATGATGCCCTTCATCAGCTTGTCCGCGGTCGTGCCGCCCTGGACTGCGACCTTCTTGTCCTTCAACTCCATCGCGTCCTTAACCGGCTTGTCCTCCTTGGTGAGAATCATATTGACCGATTCAAAGTACGGGATCGAAAAATCGAAGCTCTTCTTGCGGTCCTCATCGATCGAGATCGACGAGATCGCGCCGTCGTACTTGTGATTGCTGCTGCTGAGGTCCGCGAACAGCGGGTCCCAGCCGGTATTGTCCAGCTTGTAGTCGTAGCCCGCTTCCTTCATGACCGCGTCCAAAAAGTCGACGTCGAAGCCGACGATCTTGTCCTTGTCCATGTTTTCCATCGGCGCGTAGCTCGCATCGGTGGCGAACTTGAGCGTGACCTTGCCGTCGCCGGCGCCAGAATCCGAATTATTTTTCGCTCCGCATGCGGACAAACCGATCGCAAGTGCGGCGACCAATATAATAGATGTCATTTTTTTCAACACGTATGCCCTCCCGCTATCTAGTCAGCACTCATTTTATCAGCTAGACTGCGAGACTGGCAATGGAAAAATTTAATTTATGGAATAAAAGTTAACATATAAAGGCACTTTTAATTAAACAAAGGAATAATTTCTCAATCCCATGAAATCGAAACGAAAAAAAAGCGCAGGGGCGAAGGTTCACCCCTGCAGCAGCGGTTCGCAACAGCATGTTTCTTCTATATAATAGCAGGCTTACTTGCTGACGATATCTTTGACGGCCTTATCGAACTTGTCGAACAGCTGATCCTTGTCGATCGAGCCGCCCTGATACTCCTGCATCGCCGCGCCCCAGCCTTGAATGACGCCGTCCGGATACCGTCCCCAGTTCCAGCCGCCCGCATCCTTGGCGAGCTCGGAGACGGCCGCGCCGATCTGTCCGATGTCCTCCGGCGTAGCGGGGATCGTGGCGAGCGCAGGGATGAACTTGAACTCCTTGGTGATGAAGCTCTTGCCGGTCTCGGAGGTGACCATCCAGGACAGGAACTTCTTCGCTTCCTCGGCATTCTTGGACTTGCTGTTGACGATCCAGAAGTTGGCCGGGCCGGTGTAGATGCGCGCCTTGCCGCTGTCGTCGATCGGGATCGGCAGCACGCCCAGGTTCAGCTTCGCGACCTTGTCGACGTCGCCCTGAATCCAGTTGCCCTGTTGGATCATCGCGGCCTTGCCGCTGGCGAAGGTGGCGACCTGCGTCGCGTAGTCGGTCGTCAGCTTATCTTTTTGGGAATACTTGAACACAACGTTGACGTAGTTGATCCACTTTTCGAACACTTCGTTGCCCTTGAACGAAGCCTTGCCGGCCTTGTTGTCCTCGATGAACTTGATCGGGTCCGGCTGCTCGGAGAGTCCGATGTTGACCGTGTGATGGCCGATCGACCACCATTCGTTCGTCGTGGAGAATGGCGTGATGCCCGCATCCTGCAGCTTCTTCGCCGCAGCTTCGAGCTCTGTCAGCGTCTTGGGCAGTTCGGCGATGCCTGCCTTCGCGAACAGGTCTTTGTTGTAAACGATGCCGTAGCCCTCGATGTTCATCGGCATGCCGAGCAGCTTGCCGTCGACGCGGGCGGGAGAGGCGGCCGAGTTGATGACGTCCTTGGCCCACGCTTCGCCGGACAAGTCCGTGGCGCGGTCATAGTAAGGCTCGAGCGCCGCGTAGCCCTCGGAGTTGAAAATCTCGGGCTCCGATCCGGACGCGATCTCCGCTTTCAGAAGCGCATTGTAATCCTCGCCGCCGCCGTGCGTCTCCACCTCTACTTTGACGCCGGTCTCCTTTTCATAGGCTTCGGCCATCTTGTTCAGCGCGTCCGCGATCTCGACCTTGAACTGGAATACCTTGATCGTCACGTCCTTCTTCGGCGCCTCGGAGGAAGCGGCCGCGGACGATGCCGGAGCGGACGAAGCGGAACTCGGAGATGCTGCCGAGGAGGCAGGAGCGGCATTGCCGCCGTTGTTATTGCTGCCGCAGCCGGCTGCGACGGTCATAAGCGAAGCGATGAGGATGCCTGCGGAGATTCGTTTCATTTGTAATGACCTCCCATGTATTCATTGTTCTGACTACAGTGTCGAGTATAGTGGAGAAAACGTTTGCACAAAACCGACGATGTTGATATCAAAAGTGGAACATATTGATCGTCAGCCTTGACCTATCCTTTGACCGAGCCTGCGGTGATCCCTTCGACGATATACTTCTGCAGCAGCAAAAACAAGAGGATAATCGGCGTCACGCTCATCGCGAGCCCGGCCAGCGCCAGATCCCACTGCTTCGTGTACTGGCCGAAAAACCGGGTGACCGCGAGCGGAATCGTCGTCAAGTCCTTGTTGGAGCCGATGATGAGCACGGGCAGCAAGTAATCGTTCCAGATCCAGAGCGTGTTAAGAATAACGACGGTAACCGCGATCGGCCGCAGCAGCGGGAAGACGATCCGCCAGAAGACGCCGTAGGGCGAGCAGCCATCCATTACGGCGGCCTCTTCGATCTCGAGGGGCACACCTTTGATAAAGCCGTGGAACAAGAACACCGACAGCGCAAGTCCGAAGCCCAGGTAGCAGACGACGATGCCGAGCAGATCGCCCCTCAACTCCAGCAAGCTCGTGACGCGGACAAGCTGCAGCATGACGGATTGGAACGGAATGATCATCGACGAAATGAACGCCAGGAACAGCAGGTTATTAAACGGCGAAGGCTTCCGCACGAGGCGGTAGGCTGTCATCGAACTGATGACGACGATGCCGGCCACGCTGACGACAGTGATGACGACGGAGTTGCGCAGCGCGGTCGGGAAGCGGATCATCTCCCACACCCGGCTGTAGTTCGTGAACTTGTAAACCTGGGGCAGCGACGCCGCGTCGACGAGAATCTCGCCGAGCGTCTTGATCGAATTGACCAGGACGAAGTAGAACGGGGCGATAAACAGCAGCGCCAGCAGGATTGCGAATAATTCGATGCCGGCCAGACGGTAGCGCAGCGCGCGCATGCGGTTCATCAGGCCTCTACCTCCTTGCGCTTAGTCAGCCATACCTGCGTCACCGCGATGATCGAGACGGCGATGAAGAACAGCATCGCCTTCGCCGTGCCGAGTCCGTAACGGTTGTTGACGAGCGCCTCGGCGTAGATGTTGTAGGCGAGCGACTGCGTCGACGTGCCTGGTCCGCCCTTGGTGAGCGACAGGTTCAGGTCGAACATCTTGAACGCGTTCGAGATCGTGAGGAACAGGCAGACCGTGATCGCCGGCATGATGAGCGGAAGCGTAACCTTGCGGATGCTCTGCCAATAGCCCGCGCCGTCGATCGTGGCGGCTTCGAGCATGTCCTTCGGGACGCCGGTCAGCGCCGCGATGTAGATGACCATCATATAGCCTGCCGACTGCCACACGAATACGATGACGAGGCCCCAGAAACCGGTACCCGGCGTACCGAGCCATGGCTGCTCGAAGAAGGACCAGCCGGTCATTTCCCCGATCGTCTTGAAGCCCTTGGTGAAGATGAACTGCCAGATATAGCCGAGAAGGATGCCGCCGATGACGTTCGGCACGAAGAACACCGTCCGCAGCAAATTGCGCGTCTTCAGCGCCCGCGTCAGCATGAGCGCCAGCAGAAACGCCAGCAGGTTCGAGACGAGCACCGTAACGGCGGTGAAGCGGAGCGTGAAGCCGAATGCTGCCCAGAACTTGTCGTCCCGCATGAAAATGCGGTTGAGATTGTCCATGCCCGTCCACTGCGCCTTGTTCAGGTCGAGGCCGTTCCACTCGGTAAACGAATAATAGAATCCTAGCAGAAACGGAACGAGCACGATAATCGAGAACGCGATGAGACCCGGTCCCACGAAGACAAGCTGCTGCAGCCACTCTCCGGATTTACCGCTGCGTTTGGTCATGAAGTCCACTTCCTTTCCGTTAGCTTAAAATATAAAGAGTTATTGCGGCGCGGACCACCGATAGATATGATGGGTTTGGTGTAATATATTGACCTCGGGGGAACGGCCTTGAAGAATAGCATTCGTACGAAGCTGATGGTTCTGCTGCTCGCGGCCACGATCGTTCCGATGGCGCTGTCCATGATCATCTCGGATTTTTATATCAAAAACCAGGTGACGGACAAGTCGATCCTCGAAAACCGCAGTCTCCTCCAGGTCGGCAAAAACAATATCCTGAACTACATGAACACGCTCAACCGCAATTCGTTAAGCGTTTACAACTCTATCAACTCCCCGACCTCCCTTTACGCCCTCATCGAACGCTTCAGCGCGCCCGGCACGGACATGGAAGCCGCGGATCTCGCCAACCGGACGGTGATCTATCAGCATCTGCTCAATATGTACCAGTCGAGCAAGGAGATTCACCAGATTCACCTGCAGATCGGGCGCGGGCCAGGCAGCTGGTCCTATCTGCTCGCGCGCGGGTTGTTCAGGAGCGGGCCGGAGTCCGACGGCGGCTGGCCGGCGGGACGGCAGGACGATCCGGCGCCGTTCGTCGAAGCTGCCCACAAGAGCGTAAGCTACGAGCTGGACTCGCGCCGTGCCGTCTCCGCCCAGAACGTAATCACGCTGCGGCGGCCGATCATCCGCACGCCGAGCGACGAAGTGATCGGCTATCTGTCGATCGACGTCCGGCTGACCGAGCTTACCGGCATCTGCGGGCAGCTGGCGCTTGCGCCCGAGGAAAAGCTGTATTTGCTCGACCGTCAGGGCGGCGTCGTCTGCGGCGCGCAGCCGGAGGACGGCGGCGAGCTGAAGGAAGCCGGCTGGACGCGCAGGCTGCTGGCGGGCGGTGCGGGCAGCGGCGATTTCAAATGGTCGGACGACGCCTTTTCAGGCTATATCATCTACGACACGCTGAGCGCGCAATTCATGGATTGGGTCGTCGTCAAGCAGCTGCCCTATTCATACTTGTACGAGAATGCGCAGGGCATCCGAACGATCAACTCGCTGATCATCGCACTGTCGCTCATCGTCGCCGTCATCGCCACGCTGATCGTGTCCGTGCAGTTCACAAGCCCGATCAAGAAGTTGATCGCGCGCATGAATCTCGTCCAGGCCGGCAAATGGAGCGCTGGCGCGGATGCGCGGCTCGCCCAGAGCAGCGACGAATTCGGCGTCCTGGAGCGGCGGTTCGGGACGATGGTGTCGACGATCGAGGATCTCATCAACCGGGAGTACAAGCTGGCGCTGGCGAACAAGACGAACCAGCTGAAGGCGATGCAGGCCCAGATCAACCCGCATTTTCTGAACAATGCGCTGCAATCGATCGGCACGCTCGCCCTGCAGTCGGGCGCGCCCAGGGTGTACGCGTTGATCGCCGCGATGGCCCGCATGATGCGCTACAGCATGAACACCGAGGAGACCGTCGTGCCGTTCTCCGTCGAACTCGCCCATGCCAAGGCCTATCTGGAGCTGCAGCAGCAGCGGTTCGGCGAAGACTTGGCCGTCTTCTACGAGATCGATCCGGAGGCGACGGCGATACCGGTGCCCAAGATGCTGCTGCAGCCGCTGATCGAGAACTACTTCAAGCACGGGCACGAACCGACTGGGGCGGGTGACGGGTTGACGGGCGGCGCTGCGGAGGGCGGCGGGATGCAAAGAACCCATGCAGCGAACGGCGGCTCGGGGGATGGCGGCGCGGAAGTCGGCGGAAAGCATCGAATCCATGCGGCGAGCGGCGGCTTGGAGGAATGCGGCGGAAAACAAAGTGACAGGGTGTCGGGCGGAGGCGAGCTACGTATTCGCGCCTGGTTGGAGAGCGATCGCGGCAGTCTGCGAGTCGAAGTCGAGGACAACGGCAAAGGCATGGAGCCCGGCCCGCTCGCTGACCTTCGCAGCCGGCTGATCCGTGCGGGGAATGCGGACGGCGCGGGCGGGCCCATCGGCCTCGCGAACGTGTATATGCGGCTGCGGCTGTATTACGGCGAAGAGGCTGGTATCTCCGTGGACGCTTCGTCCAGAGGGGGATTCAAGGCGACACTGCGGATACCATTGCGGTCGGCTCCGCTGCTCGAAGGCGTGGCGGGACAATAACCCGGCGCGAGCTTATTGAACTTATCGAGCTTATCGATCTATCGAGCTTTTTTTAGCTTATTGGCTTTTATTGGGCTTATTGAGCATCAAACTTAAGCGGGAGACAGGCTGATCTAGGAATAAAGGGGAGAAATCGGGATGAAAGTAGTCATCGTGGACGACGAGCGGCATGTGCGGCAAGCGGTGAGACTCCTAGTCGATTGGGCGGCGCTCGGCATCGAAGAGATTCACGAAGCGGCCAACGGCGAAGAAGCGGCAGCGCTAATCGAACGCCTGCGGCCGGGCATCGTGATTACCGACATGATGATGCCGGTCCGGGGCGGATTGGATCTGCTCGCCTGGCTCCAGGGCAACCGGTCCGAGATTCAGAAGATCGTCGTCAGCGGCCACGACGACTTCCACCTCGTCCGGGGGACGATGCAGCACGGCGGGCAGGATTACCTCTTGAAGCCGATCGATCCCGAGCAGCTGACGGGCGCGCTGCAGCGCGCCGTCGTCAGATGGCGCGAGCAGGATCGGTCGCGTCAGCACGAGCTCGCGCGCAGCATGGAGATCAACCAGCTTAGACCGGTTATGCGCGATCGCATTTTTTCCGATCTGCTCGGCGGGGGCGACCCTTATGGCAATGTCCAGAACGTGCTGCAGAGCGAACCAGGCGCGCCGCAAGTGTCGGCATGCGTCGTCGCCGTCCTCGGCGTCGATTCGGCAACGGCCGAGGTCACGAACCGGTATGCCCGCAACCGCGACCTGCTCTATTTTACGCTGACCAACATTGCGGACGAAGTGTTGAAGCGGGACCGTCGCGGGCTGGCTTGCCGGAATCTACGGGCGGAAAACGAGATTTTGCTGTTTTGTTGGGCGGATCCGGGCTCCACCCGCGTCGAAGCCGAACTGCCCGGTCTGCTGGCGGAGATCAACGACGGCTGCGAGCTGACGCTGAAGTGCCGGTTCGACTTCGGCATCGGTACGGCCCAGCCATTCCCCAAAGGTGCGGCGCTGTCCTACCAATCAGCCAAAGCCGCGCTGCGGGAGCGGAACATGCTGGCCGAGCGCTCCCACTATTACCGCTGCGAAGCTGGCGCCGTATCCTCCGTCGCGCCTCCACGTCTCGAGGACTACGAAGAGCGCCTTCGCCTCGCCGTCCTGAGCGGCTCGGACAAGCAGATCCGGGACGCGGTCGGACGCTGGATGGACGAGCTGCGGCGCATGCCCAGGATCAGCAGAGAGCTGCTGCAGCGTTGGCAGACGGAGTTCGCCGATCTGCTGCAGCGCTGGCAGGAGACGGAGACTGGGCTTTCTGGGGCAGGCCGATCGGCTCCCGGCAAGACCAATACCGAAGGTGCGGAAGCCGGCAGGGACGATGCCGGGCCGGTCTTGAGTGGCACCGTGCCGCTCGACGAGCGCGGACGGCTCGATCTGGATCGAATGGAGACGCAGCTTCGCGAATTTCTGACGCGCTGGTCGCATGCCCGAATCGCGGCCTCCCAGCAGGCGCAGAGCGCGATTCCCGCCGTCGTGCGCTATGTCGAGCAGCATTATAACAGGGAGCTCACGCTGCAGGACATCGCGAGTCATTTTTATTTGAGCCGCGAGTACATCTCGCGCAAGTTCAAGCAGGAGACCGGGGAAAACCTGATCGACTTCTTGTGCCGGATCCGTATCGACAAGGCGAAGCTGCTGCTCGCGAATCCGCACTTTAAAATCGCCCAGGTGGCAGAGATGGTCGGCTACGCGGACGAGAAGTATTTCAGCAAGGTGTTCAAAAAGCTGACGGGGCAGTCCCCGAATCAGTTCCGCAAAGGGTAGGCGTGTAACTGTACAGAAAAAGCCCTTCGCAGCCGGATTTTCCGGTCGCGAAGGGCTCTTGCGTCAATGGCGTTTCGTTTGCAGCCGGGGCCTCTTTTATAAAAATTTGCCGTTAAGCGATCAAACGGAACCCTCAGATCAGGAACATCGCGACCACGGTCGTCACAGCGAGCCCGATCAGCACCGGAACCAGATTGCGACGCGCCAGTTCGAACGGACTCACGCCGCAGATCGCCGCCGCGGGGATGAGCGCCCACGGGATGATCGTGCCGCCGCCCACCCAGATCGCCGCGACCTGGCCGAGCGCCGTCAACGTGTCGGTGCCGCCTACGGAAGCGCCGAACATGCGAGCGATCGATCCGGCCAGGGAGATTCCGGAAAAGCCGGAGCCGTCCAGTCCCGTGATCGCGCCCACGACCGTCAGCGTCACCGAGCTGACCGCGCCGTTCAGCGGAACCCTATTCGCGAGCGCGACGCCAAGATCGTTCACGATGCCGTGCGAACCCTCCGGCAGCTTGCCGATCAGATCCGTGAATGCCGAATCGCCAAGATAAAAGAAGGCCGCGATCGGAATGACGGGACCGAATACGCGGAAGCCGAACTGCAGGCCTTCGATGAGATAATCGGTTGTCGCCTCGAGCCCCCGGTTACCGTGCGCAAGCAGCGTCACCGCAATCAAGATCAGGACGGCCGTCCCTCCGATCAGCGCAGTCGCGTCGCCCCCTTGCAGGTCGAAGACGATCATGGCGCCTACGTCCGCCAGGAACAACAGCGGAATTATCACTGCGAGCAGCCGCTTCAGCGCCGGCGCCATCGGAATCGCTTCCGCCGACGTCGGGTTGCCGGCCGTCTCCTCTGCAACCAAGCCGTCACGGAACGTGCCGCGCTTCATGTCCCTTTTCATCAGCCAATAAGCCGCCACTGTCGTGACCAGGCCCATGACTGCGACGAGCGGGATGCTCGCTTCCATCACCTGCGATACCGGAAGTCCCGCCGCATCCGCCGTCAGCTTCGGCGCGCCTTGGATGATGTAATCCCCGGAGAGCGCGATGCCGTGCCCGAACAGATTCATCGCCATGGCGGCCCCCAGCGCCGGCAGGCCGACCCGGACGGCAACCGGTAGCAGCACGGCCCCGATGAGCGCTACGCCCGGGGACGGCCAGAAAAACCAGGACGTGATCATCATGATGATTCCGATGCCCCAATAGGCCATGGCCGGGGTTCGGATAAACCGCGTCAGCGGCGCCACCATCGCTTCGTTGATACCCGTCCGGATCAGAATGCGGCTCATCGAGACGATAATCGAGATGATGAGAATCGTTCCGATGAGCTCCTTTATGGCATAAATAAAGCTGTTGAAAATGCCCGATACCGAGCTGCCGAGACTGTCGGTCGCGATCAAGCCGAGCGCGAGAACGCCGAGCACGCACACAAGCATCGTGTCGCGGCGCATGACGAGCATCGCCATGATGAACAAAATAAAAGCCAGGTATACCCAATGCAAGGATGTCAGGGCTATCTCCACATCCATCACCCTCTGCCTCTCCTCAATGACTGCTACATCGTATGCGGAGAGACGGGCGGGCGTTCGCCCCGGGAGACCGGACATGACGACGTCTTTTTTATGCGTTTTAACGATATCCCTTTCGCTCAGGTTCGTCCCGGAATGCGTTTTTTAGCTAACCCCGTCGTTGAGAGAAAAGCGGTAGAGGCGCGAATACGATCCGGTCAGCTCTGCCCCATCCGCTCCTGCTGCTCCATATGACTGCGCAGCTTTTTAAGATATTCCGGCGCGTCCATCGGATCGGACACGATCAGTTCGACGATGCAGAGCTTCGAGGCCTGCTCGCGCTCCGCCGCCGCGATCGCTTCGTCAAGCTCGCGGTTCGTGTGGGCCTGTACGGCAAAGGCCTGGCCGCCGAAGGCTTCGGCTAGCTTCGTATAGCGCCAAGCCGGGATGTCGTTGTACTTTTGGTTAGACGTTTTGACGTTCAAATACTTCTCGATGGTGTAGCCGTTATTGTTCAGGACGAAAATGATCGGACGGCAGCCGCGCTCCAGCATCGTGCTGATCTCCTGCACGGTCAGCTGCAGCGAACCGTCGCCCGTGAACAGCAGCACGCGCCGTCCGGGCGCGGCCACAGCGGCGCCGAAGGCGGCGGGCGTCGCATAGCCGATGCTCTGCCAGGCTTGTTGCCCGATATAGTCCGCTCCGGCGGGCAGGCGAATTTGCGACAGGCCATAGCTCAGCGTACCGGTCTCGGCTACGACGACATCCCCCGCTTTGAGCATCGCCTGCAACCGCGGGTAGTAAGACGCCGCCGCGAGCAGCCCGTCCGGTTCTCCCGTCATCGCATCGTACGGGAATGCGGCGACCGGCATCGCGCCGTTCATTTTCCAGCCTGAGCGCAGCAGGGCATCGATGAGATCCGTCGCCATGACATTTTGATAGGCAGCTTCTCCGATGCGGACCATGTCGGGTTGAATGTCAACGAGCACTGCCCTGTTTAACTTCGAAGTATAGTTCGCCGTGTTCGTATCCGACCACATCAAGCCTACGGATACGACGGCAGCCGATCGTTCGACGATGTCGCGCACTTCCCCGCTGCCGAACGCGCCGGCATAGACGCCGATATAATTCGGATGCCGCTCGTCGAAGGAGCCTTTGCCCAGCGGCAGTACGGCCACCGGCAGATTCAAGCCCTCGGCCAGGCGCTTTGCCGCATCCTTCAAGCCAAAGCGCGCGCACAGCATATCCGACAGCAGCACCGCGCGATCCCCCGAAGCCGACAGCAGCGCTTGGATCTGCTGCAAAGCTGCCTGAAGCGCCGCCGGATTCGTGGCGGCCGGCGCTAACGCGGGCTGAGTGGCTGCGCCGCCGTTTGTACCGGCGCTCCGCCGTACGATCGGCTTCGTCACCAGATCAATGGCGACGACGAGGTAGACCGGCTTGCGCTCCCGCTTGGCGATCGACAGCGCCGCCGGTATTTCCAGTTCGGCGTTTTCCGGCGTCAGAACGGCCGTGTACGCGCACAGATGCGCATACATTTTGCGGAACACGTCATAGTCGCCGTCCATGAGCGTATGGTGCATCCGCTTATGCGCCGCCTGGTCATTCGACTTCGGCGAACCGACGATATGAACGAGCGGGATGCGCTCGCTGCTCGCGCCCGCCACCGTGTTCACGGCGCTCATCTCCCCGACTCCGAACGTCGTGATCAGCGCGGACATGCCCTTGATTCGGGCATAGCCGTCCGCCGCGTAACCTGCCCCAAGCTCGTTGCGGCCGCCAACGAGTTCGATGCCCTCGTAGCGTTCGAGCGTATCGAGCAAGGAAAAGTTATAATCCCCCGGGATGCCGAAGATCTCGGTAATGCCCTCCGCCTTCAGGCAGTCGAACAAGTATTCACCTAGCGTAGGCGCCCCGCCCTGCCCCATCTCCGCCTTTTTTAGCTCCGTATTTGTCATCGCCATATCTTGTGAATGCCTCCTTCAACGGTTTTCCTATCTTTCCAGCAAGCGCCGGACGTCTATATAAGTTACCCGTTTTCCGGATTCGATCGCGAATAAACGCGAAGTGTCTGTCCCTGAAAAAAAAGCGCTGCTGCGATTGGTTGGGACAGCAAAGGCATCGAAACGTTATACAAGAAAACCCTCAGGGAAGACCACCCTGACGGGCCTTTGCTTATCCCCATTCGTACTGAACAATGGGTGAATGGAATTGTTGTTAAACTGCCATTCGTGCCACGTGTGAAGGTTAAATGGAATTGCTGCTTGACCGCCTTCTAGCCGCGCGCGACAGGTGAATGGAATTGTTGCTATTCTGCAACTAATTTCCCTTAAACGTTCTATGGTTGGGTTCACAAGTGCTAAAGTACAACTATTTCATGTTCGGAAGCCGCTTTTGCATCATTAGGAAAAGATTAATTGCACTTTAGCACTTATCGGCCTCTGAGAGGTCGATTTGGACTCATTTTGTTGCACTTTGGCACTTATCTCCTCCGAACCTTCGATCCTCGACCCATCAAGCCTTCAAACCTTCGAACTCCCGTCCTCTGGCCCGGGTCACTGTACGACGCGCTGGCAGTAATCCGACAACCCGAACCCCGGCTCCCCCGTGATTCCCATCGGACATGTCCAGCTCAGTAAATCCCCTGCCTTCTTCTCTCGCCTGCCTCCGCTGCCGATAAGTTATAAATGATAATGTGAACCAAAAGGACGCCTCGCAAGGCGTCCCCATTCGTTCAAATTAACGCGGCGCATCGCCGCGCGCTTCCCATCAGGTACCGTATCCGACAGCGGCCGAAGCATCGCTTCGCCAATCGCCTTCTCTCTCCAGACGCCACATCCGCCAATATAGGCCGCGCGCCCGGATTAGTTCCGAGTGGGTGCCTCGCTCGCGCACCTCTCCCTCGTCAAGCACGATAATCTCATCCATCCGTTCGAGCCCGGCGAGCGCGTGCGTCACCCACAGCACCGCCTTGTCCTTAAGCGCGGTCTCCATATTGGCTTCGAATGCGCGCGCCGTCAGCGCGTCGAGCCCCGTCTCGGGCTCGTCGAGCAACAGCGCCGGCGCATCCAGGAGCAGCGCCCGGGCGAGCGCGAGCCGCTGTCGCTCTCCGCCGGAGAGCGTGGCGCCCCATTCGCCGACGACGGTGTCATAGCCGTCGGGCAGCGTCGACAGCGTCTCGTCGATGAGCGCCTGCCGCGCGGCGAGACGCACTTCCTCGGCCGAGGCGCCGGGCCGACCCAGCCGGATATTATCCGCGGCCGAAGCGTTGAACAACTGCACGCGCTGCGATACCACGGCGAAGCTTGCGAGCCTGTCGGCCGCTGGCAGCGCCGACAGCTCGCGGCCGTTCAGGCGGATGCTGCCTGCCGAAGCAGGGCGAAGCCCGAGCAGACACTGCAGCAAGGTGCTCTTGCCGGCGCCGCTGGGACCGACGACGGCGACATGGCGGCCGCTGCGCAGCGTCAGCGACACGTTGCGCAGCGCTTGCGGCGCACCTTCGGCGTAGCTGCAGAAAAGGCCGCTCGCCTGAAGCTCCCAGTACGGGGCAGCCGTCGCCTTGGGCAGTGCTCGCTTCTCGCCTCGGGCTTCCGTCCGATGGACGTCCGGCGGCGGAGATGCGTATTCGGCTTGGAGCCTTGCCGACGTCGCCGCCATCTCGGCGGGCGTTTCCCGATCGGACGATGCGGGGACCGCTTCTCCCGCCGCCTCAGCCTCGTCGGCCAGAGCGAACAGTCGCTCGGCGGACACCATCGTTTGCCCGAGCTGCTGAAATGCCGCCGGCAGCGGCGTCACCGCCTCAAAGCCGGACAGCGCAATCATCGCCAGCGCCGGAATGTATAGACCGTTCAAACGACCGGATGCGGTCAACCATGCGGAACACAACAGAACCAGCCACATCGCAAGATGCGCAGAGGCAAGCATGCCGCCGCCCATCCATGCGCCCTGCCGGTTCAATCCGGCCTGCAGCCCATCGAGACGGGACTGCGCGGTCGAGATGACGTCGATACGCTCGCGCGTACGCCCGAAAATGGCCGCTTCCTTCAAACCGGAAAGCAGATCGGCGGTCTCCGTATACAAGCCGCCGCGTGCGCTCGCGAGCGCACGCCCTATGCCGCGTCCGGCGTGCGCGCTAATCCAAGGCAGGCCGACGCCCGCTAGCAGCAGCATCCCCGCCAGGATCGCGCCTAGCGCCGGGTGAAAGGTTGCGAGTACCGCCGTGCATAGCAGCGCGGTCAACGCGGCCACGATCGGCGGCGCGAGCGCGCGCAGGTAGAGATTCTGCAGTTGCTCCACGTCGCTCATCATGACGCCGAGCACGTCGCCGCTGCGACGGCGCTCCAGCAGCGCGACGCCGCCGCGTTCAAGCTTCTCGTACAGCCATACGCGAAGCCGCTGCAGGACGCGGAAAGTGAGGTCGTGCGAGGCAAGCCGCTCCAGATAACGAAGCACGCCTCGCGAGATGCCGAAAAATCGAACGCCGACGATCGGCACGAACAACAGCAGCACAGTCTCCGGGCGCAAAGCGGCCTTCGCGATCAAGTAACCCGAGGTGCCCATGAGGCCGACATTCGCGGCTACGGTGAAAAAGCCGAGCAGCGCTGCAAGCGCGAGGCGTCCCTTGAGCGGCCGAAGGAAGCCGAGCAGCCGACGGAACGTTCCCTTGCGCGCATCGCGGACTGCAGTGCCCCCGGAAGGTACAGCTCCCGTTAACTGTACCCGGTCATGCATCCGATCAGATCGTCCCTTTTTCGATGTATAGGATGGTTCGCTTTCGGTGGCGCGCCATTCGGCAGCCTTTCCGGGCGCTGCGAACTGCAAAAGCTTTTGCGCTTCGGCGGGCGCCGCGATCGCTGCCGTTGAAGCCGGGTCATGCCCCGATTGGCGTGCGTGACGCGAGCCCGCCGCTACGGCAATCGTCGCCTTCGCGCGGCACGACGGACGAGGACGTCCGCGTCTCGCATCTCCTTCGTCGAGCGATGCCGCCGCCATACGCGCGAATAAACCGCCGGCAGCTACCAGCTGCGAAGGCGAGCCGCTCTCGGCGAGCCGCCCGTCGGCCAGTACGAGCACGAGATCCGCGTCGCGCACTGTCTCGAGCCTGTGCGCTACCGTGACGGACATGCGTCCGCGCAGCAGCGAATCCAACGTCCGGCGCAGCTCCGCTTCGCGCATGGCGTCCAGTCCCGTCGTTGGCTCGTCAAGCAGGAGCAGCCCCGCCGGCTTCAGTAGCGCACGCGCGATCGCGAGCCGCTGCTGTTGGCCGCCGGAAAGCTGCGCGTCCTCGCTGAGCGGCGTATCGATCCCCTGCGGCAGCGCGGAGACGAACGCCAGCGCGCCCGCCTGCTCGAGCGCCAACCGCACATCTGCATCCGCGGCGGCGGGACCGCCGAATGCCACGTTTTCGCGGATCGTGCCCGGGAACAGCTTCGGCTGCTGCGGCACGCTGGACAGCTCATCGCGCCAAGCCGCCATCGACAGCTCCGCCATGTCGACGCCGTCGATATAGATGGCGCCGCCCGTCGGCCGTATAAAGCCCTGAAGCAAGTCGAGCAGCGTGCTCTTGCCAGCGCCTGTCGGCCCGATGACGGCGACGCGTTGGCCGGGGCGGATGGTCAGCGTCAAGCCGCAGATTGCGTCCCGCTCCGCGCCGGGGTAGCGGACGCTGACGTCGCGAAACTCGATCGTGCGCCCCGATGGCGCTGGCGACGCCGTAACGGCAGGCCCGGGAGCCTCCTCAGGCATGACTGCCTCCGCGCCGCTCGTCTTGAGCCATTCCCTCTCCGCGCGGTTTTTATCCCTATCGACGCTTCCCGTCGCGCATGGCAAAGGCAGAATGACCCCATCCTTCCGCTCCGGCCAGCCCACGCCCTCCATGCCGAGCAGTTCGACGATGCGCTTGATCGCGCTCATCCCCGCAGCGCTCGCATGGAACTGCGTGCCTACCGCCCGTACCGGCGCGTAGAACTCCGGCGCGAGCAGCAAGACGAGGAACGCCTGCTCGAATCCGATCCCGCCGTCCGCCAGGCGCAGGCCTAGGAAAACGGCGACCACAGCCGTGCTCAGCGTCGCGAACAGCTCCATTACCAGCGCCGACAGAAAAGCGAGGCGCAGGGTGCCCATCGTCTCGCGGCGATAGTCTTCGCTCAGGCGGCCGATGATCTCGATCTGCGCGCGGCTGCGGCCGAACAGCTTGAGCGTCGGCAGCCCGCGCACGACATCGAAGAAGTGCCCGCCGAGCCGCCCGAGCGTTTTAAACTGCTTGGCTGCCTTGCTTTTCGCCGCGACACCTACTAGGATCATGAACAGCACGAGCAGCGGCATCGTGACCGCCAGCACCACGGCCGACAACAGGTCGAGCCGCAGGGCGACAGCGAAGACAGCGGCCGGCACGAGCATCGACAGCGCCACCTGGGGCAAGTATTTCGACAGATACGCTTCTAATTGCTCCACGCCTTCATACACCGTGCCGAGCAGCTCGCCTGAACGCTCGCTAGAGATTCCGCGTGGGCCCAGCTCTGCCAGCTTGCCGATCAGGCGAATGCGCAGCTCGCCCTTTATCCGCAATGCCATCTTCGCCGATGCATGTTCGCCCGCCGACTGCAGGACGGCGCGCAGCGCGATCCACAGCAGCAGAACGGCGAACGCCGGCAGCAGCGGGGACAAAGGCGAGCCCTTGAGGAACGCCCGATCCGCGATATTTGCGATCCATGCCGCCTCCAGGATGAGTAGCATCCCCGCGCCCAGACCGAGTCCGATGCTAATGGCGAAAAGTTTACGAACGCCGGCCACCTGGCGGAACAAGTCCCGCATCATGTCAATAGTCCAGGTGGTCCGCCGGGGTCACGCGCTTGCGGAACACCCAGTACGTCCAGATCTGATAGGCCAGCACGAACGGCAGCACGCTGCAAGCGACGATCGTCATCACTTTGAGCGTATATTCGTTGGAGGAGGCGTTGTTAATCGTCAGCGACCAATCTGGGTTCAGCGACGATATCATGACGCGCGGGAACAGCGACATGAACACCGTTACCGTCGACAGCACGATCGTGAGCCCCGTCATGATGAACGCCCACCCGTCCCGGCCCGCCTGAATCAGAAAAGGCACCGACAGCAGCGCGAAGCCGGCCGACACCGGCACCATGCCGGGAAAGATGCCGTGACGCGTGAACATATCCGTTTCAAAATAGCTCATCACGACGAACACGAGCAGCGCGCCGCTTGTCCAGGCGCCGATCTTCTTGGCGAAGCCCAGCGCGCGATCGCGCAGGTCGCCCGTCGTCTTGAGCGACAGGAACAGCGAGCCGTGCAGCTGAAACAGCATCACGATGCTGAGTCCGGCGAGCACCGAGTAAGGCGAGATCAAATCCCAGAACGTACCGACGTAGTTCGTCGTGTCGTCGATCGGGACGCCGCGCATCAAGTTCGCGAGCGCCACGCCCCACAGGAGCGGCGGCAGCAAACTGCCGAAAAAGATGATCCAGTCCCACGTCGCCCGCCAGCGCCGATTCTCCAGCTTGCTTCGGAATTCGAACGCCACGCCGCGCCCGATGAGCGCGATCAGCATGAGGAACAGCGCCATGTAGAAGCCGCTGAACAGCGTCGCATACCAGTTGGGGAACGCGGCGAAGATCGCCCCGCCCGCCGTAATCAGCCATACCTCGTTACCGTCCCAGACAGGCCCGATCGTGTTGATCATGACCCGTCGGTCGGTGTCGCTCCGCCCCAGGATTTTCGTCAGCATGCCGACCCCGAAGTCGAAGCCTTCAAGGAAGAAGAAGCCGATGAACAGGACGGTCACCAATACAAACCATAAAGTCTCCAGCATGGCGATATCGTCGCCTCTCTTTCCGTGTTAGATTAGAGCATCGGGAACGCCGGGTTGCCTTTGTTCGCCGGCGCTTTGCGCGACTGCTCCGCCGCCATGTCGTCCTTGCGGACGAAGTGGACGATCAAGTAGACGAGCGCCGCGGCCAAAAGTCCGTATACGACGGTAAAGCCGATCAGCGAAGTGAGCACCATGCCGCTGGAGACGAGCGGGGACACGCCGTCCGCCGTCTTGGCCAGCCCAAACACGGTCCAAGGCTGTCGCCCGACCTCCGTCATCACCCAGCCCGACAGATTGCCGAGCCACGGCAACGCCATCGCCGGCATCATCCACCATAGGAAGCGCGTGCTGGCCAGCACCCTGCCGCGATACATTTTCCACACGCCGAGCAGTGCGACGAGAATCATAAGCATGCCCGACGCGATCATGATGCGGAAGCTCCAGAACGTCGTGCGTACCGGCGGTATATAATCGCCCGGCCCGTATTGTTGTTCATACTGCGCCTGCAGTTCGTTCATGCCCGGCACGGACCCGCTCAGCTTGTTGTACGACAGCACGCTGAGCAGATACGGCACCTCCAGCTTCGCCGAATTCGTCTTGGCGCCCGAATCGATCGCCGCGACGACGGTCCAAGGCGCGTGCTCGCCCGTCGTTTCCCAGAGCGCTTCAGCCGCCGCCATTTTCATCGGCTGCGATTCCATCAGATGCTGCGCTTGCTCGTGACCCGCGAACGCGGTCAGTATGCTGCCGACGAGCGTCACGACCATCCCGATGGAGAAAGATGCCTTGAACGTCTCCGCCTGATGCTTGCGCAGCATCTTGTACGCGCTGATGCCGACCACGAACATGCCGCCCGTGCACATCGCTCCGTAGATGACGTGCGGAAACTCGACCCAAAGCTGCTTATTGCCGAGCAGCGCGAAGAAATTCGACATTTCCGCCCGTCCGTTGTTGATGACGTAGCCGACAGGCTCCTGCATAAACGAGTTGGCCGCCAGAATCCACAACGCCGACAGCGTCGCGCCGATCGCGACGAGCCAGATCGAGGCCAGATGAACCTTCTTGGGCAGCTTTTCCCAGCCGAAGATCCAGATGCCGAGGAACGTCGATTCGAGGAAAAAGCTGACGAGCGCCTCCACCGCCAGCGGCCCGCCGAACACGGCGCCGACGTAGCGGGAGTAATCCGCCCAGTTCATCCCGAATTGGAATTCCTGCATGATGCCCGTCACGACGCCGACCGCGAAGTTCAGGAGGAACAGCTTCCCCCAGAATTGCGTCAGCTTCTTGTACTTTTCGTCGTTCTTGACGACGTACAGCGTGTTCATGAAGGCAATCAGATAAGCGAGCCCGATCGATAGGGGCACGAACAGAAAGTGATAAATCGTAGTAACGCCGAATTGCCATCGCGCAAGATCCAATGCATCCACAAATAGGCCCCCTCTCTTACTCGAAGCTCATTATAGAGGCCGCATGCGCGCGAGCATGTGACCGATGTCACATTCCAGGCGGCGGCCACCGCTTTGTCGCTAAAAGACACAAAAAATTCCCGGCTCCGGGCGGGCGAGGATTATAGTTTCATACCGTCGTACTGCACTTTCTCGAAATGGGAGATGTTGAGCCAAGCGTTTTAACGATATCCCCTTCGCGCAGGAAAGGACGCTGCCCGCTCCTTTAAGGACAGCGCGTTCGCCGATGCGGCTCCACAGTGGAATTGTACGATTGCCGGCATTATTATTAATACAGTTAACTGCAACTACAAGGGGGACAACTTCATGTCGATCAACCGCAGGCTTACGACCGATGCGGACTTTCAGGAGGCCATGGAAAGAGGGCTCCGCATGCGCGTTTTCAAGGACGATCATATCGTGGACAGCGGCGGCGTCATTCTTCGATTCGACGACAATACCGTCGTGATCCAATCGAGCGTCAGCGAACTGGCTTACCATGCGAGGCGCGGATGCGAATTTTTTGAACTCAGGAAACGAACTTAAAACGAACTTAAGCTCATCCACCCATATTCGCCTCCTCCCGCGCATATCCATGTGAAAGCGCAAGGAGGCGATCTACTTGAAAAAAGCATGGCTTTACCTGCTCTGCCTGTCCGTCTTCATCCTCTGTCTGATCCCGTTGGACGCCGCATCGGCGGCAACCGCCCAAATCACTTTGGACGCGAAGTACAAGACGTACGAGAACTTCATCGTGATCGACAAATCGCTCAACAAACTCGCTTATTTCAAGGAAGGCAAGCTCGTCAAGACGTTTCCGGTCGCGACAGGCGCCAAGCCCTCGTATACGCCAGAGGGCCTTTTCGTCATTCAGGAGAAGATTAAGAACCGGCCGTACTATAAAGAAAAAATCAAAGGCGGCGACCCCAAAAACCCGCTCGGCGACCGCTGGCTCGGGTTGAAGGTGCCAATGAAAAACGGCGGCGTCTCGTACGCTTATGGCATTCACGGCACGAACAACGAAAAGTCGATCGGAAAATACGTTTCGAATGGCTGCATCCGGCTTCACAATAAGGACATCCGCTGGCTGTACGGCGAGGTGCCGAGCAAAACGCTCGTGCTGATCCAAAAATAATCGAACGAATGTTCTCAAAATACGCTTGACGGACTCCCTCATTTCCGTGTATATTGAACGAACAGAATAACCGAACATCCGACAGGGGAAGCACCCGTGAGTCAAGGCCGATGGCCTTGCTTGCCGGTGCTTTTTTGCTGTCCAATTTACCTTTTAGGGGGAACAGGATATGCGATGGGGATGGAAATTGGCGGTTGTGACGGTATTGAGCGGGCTAATTGTGCTGCCCGGAGTGACGGAGGCGGCTTCGTTCACCTTCAGCGCCGCGGCCAAGACGTCGTACGACAAGATGATCGCGTCGGCCGAACCTGCGCAGCGAACCAAGCTCCAAGCGCAATACGACGAGCTTAGCGCGCTCGAGCGCAAGGGAGATCAGGCGGAGGCTGACGCCTATGCCCAGCACGACCGCAACGAACAGCAGCTCAAGACGGTCAAACTGCGAATCAAAGCGATCGACGAAGCCGATCTCGCCAAGCTCGACGGCCAGATCAAGGCCGCGCAAGCGAAGTACAAGCCGCTCTTCGAATCGTACACGACCCTTAACAAACGCATGGAAGCCGCGCGCAAGCTTAAGAACAAAGAGCTGAACGCCGCCTTGAAGCTGCAAGCGGATATTTTGAAGGTGACGGTACAGCTGGCCCGCGACGACATCCGCGCCAAGCAGGACAAGCTGAAGCTGGCCAAGAGCGCCGCGTCCGCCAAGACGAAGCGCGCAAAGGAACCGTTGGAGGCGATCGACGGGCTTAAGGCCCGCATTCAAGCCGAAAAGCGGGCGGCATCCGCGGCAAAGCAGGCAGGCAAGACGCTATGGAGCAGCTTCAATGCCGCCGCGAAGAAGAACCTGCCGGTCGACGCCTCCAGTGACCTGGCGAATGTGATTAAGCTGGCGGGCCAGATCCAAGCAGCCAAGCAGAATCAATATGCGCTCGAGCTGAAGATTGCAGACGCGATCTCCCGGGCAGGCGCGCTTGCCGCAGCGTGAATCGAAGCAAGCAACGAAAAAACCGATCCACTCGGATGCGTCACGAGGGATCGGTTGGAATAAGCTAATTAATGGGCCGCAGCCGAGACGGGGACTGGATTCAGCTTGCCGCGCCCCGACAGGATGAGTACGCGGAGCAGCATCACAGCGGCGAAACCACACAGGTAGGCCGCGACGATGCCCGTCTCGCGCCAGAACATCGGCCAGTTGCCCGTCGAGACGACAGCATGGAAGCCGCGCAGTGCATAGGTCATCGGCAGACAGCGGCCAATCGCCTGAATCCAGGTTGGCGCCATCTCCATCGGGAACGTGCCGCCGCTCGTCGCCAGCTGCGTGACGACCATGAAGATGCCGACCAACCGGCCGAGCCCGCCGATCAACGCAACCAGCATCAGAATCATCGTCACGAACATCCAGGCGACGAGCACGCTGAATAGCAGCAGCTTCGGCACGCTGACGACCCGGATGCCGAACCCCCACAGGAGCATGGCATCGACGACGAGCGTTTGCAGGAGCGAGACGGTATAGAAGAGCCCGAGCTTGCCCGTGAAAAACGACCAGCCCTTGACCTCGAACGGAACCGGGCGGATGAACGGAATGATGTTGCAGGCAAGCAGACCGCCGACGAGCAGGCCTAAAGCTAGGAAATAAGGGACCGCGCCCGTTCCGTAGTTGGGGACGGCGGCCATCTTCTGCTCGGTCAGCTGTACAGGCTGCGCGTACATGTCGAGCATTGCGTCGCTTGCATGAATGCCGGCGGTCCGCTGTGCAGCATCCGTCAGCTTGGATTCAAGCTCATGCGTTCCGTTTACGAGCTTCGTAAAGCCGCCCGCCAGGTCCGCCGCGCCGGAGTCGAGCGCCCGCGAGCCGTCGGCCAACGATCGGAGGCCGCCGGCGAAGGCCGTGAAGCCTTGATCCCATTGGCCGAGCCCGTCGCTCAGCTTCTCTGTCGCGGCGGCGAGCGCTTCGCCTCTGTCAGCGGCGGTGGCCAGCTTGTCTGCCGCCTTCATTTGCCCATCGGTGAGTACCGAACGCATAGACTGCAGCGCGTCCGCGTTCTTGGCCAGCGCACCGGCTTGCTCCGCTGCCGAAGCGGCCGCACTCGCCTGCGTCTTGCCGCCCTCGACGATGGCCTGGAACGCCGTATCTTCGGCAAGGTCCGGATGATCCTTCGCGTATTGCTTCAGCAGCTCTTCCAGGGATGCAGCCTTAGCCGATGCTTCGGCAGCGGTCTTCGCGCTGCTCTGTACCCCTTCGGCCAATCCGCCGAAGCGCCCATCCCAGGACTGCTCCTGCTGCTGGAGTTTACCTTCGGCTTCGCCGAGCTGAGACAGGCCGCCGGCCAACGCAGACGCGCCGGATTGCAGCGTACGTCCGCCTTGGGTCAGCTTTGCCAGTCCCTGCTGCAGTGGAGCCAGTCCGTCCGAGAGCTTATAGGCGCCCGCGTTCAGATGATCGATGCCCGCCTGCAGCTTGTCCGCTCCCGCTTGAGCGGATACGGCTCCCCGAGACAGCGAAGAGGCGCCTTCGCCCGCCTTGCCTAATCCGTCGGACAGCTCTGCCATACGATCGAACACCGTGCTTGTATAGGTCTTGATGAGCTTCGCGGACACCTGGTCCTTCAGTTCCTTGACGGCGTTAGAGCCGATCTGGCCCGCCACGAAGTTGTAGCCTTCGTTCGTCTGGTAGACGAGCTGCGCCGGCTGCGGTTCGGTGTCGTTTAACGTTGCCGCATGCCGGGAAAAGTCTTGAGGAATGATAATGCTCAAATAATATTTTCCGTCGCGAAGCCTTGCCTCCGCCTCCTTCCTGCCGACGAAACGGAAGTCCAAATCCGGCTTTTGCTTCAACTCCTGTGTCAGATCGTCGCCGATGCGGAGCATCTTGCCGTTAATCGCGGCCCCCTCGTCTTCGTTGACGACGGCGACCGGCAGTTTATCCAGCTTCCCGTAAGGATTCCAATAGCCGGACAAAAACATGCCGGCATACAGCAGCGGGATAATCAGCAGCACCGACACCGCGATTCTTAGATGACGGTTTTTCCATATAAACTTCCATTCGCTTTTATACATACTGGGACGGCGCATGCGCGCACCCACTCCTTTCGCAAATACTTGCAATATACAATATTGTATTATACAACTTATTTATAGAAGGTCAATCTTTGTTTTTACCGAGTTGCGGGACAGGAGACCAAGCTTTAAGCTAAGGAGAGGACAAAGGCGGGAGGAAAGATGGATGGCCGACAGGGAAAATATTTTCGCCGATATGGAACGCGAGATCGCGATGTTCGTGCGGCGGGCCGAGGCAGCCCGTATCGCGCGTTTAAACTATAAGGACTTCGACCGGTCCACTTACCTGCTGCTTAGTTACTTGGAAGAACGCGGACCGCTCGGCATTAAGGCGCTGGCGGACGCTTGCCAGCTCGACATCTCGACAGCCAGCCGTCAGACGGCTGCGCTCGAGGCGAAGGGCTACGTCGAACGTCAATCCGACCCTCGGGATGCACGCGTCAACCTGCTGCGCCTGAAGCCGCAAGTGCCGGGCTTGCTGCGAGAGATCCGGGAAGCGCGAGCCCAATTTTACGCCGAGCTGCTCGGCGATTGGTCGCTGGAGGATGCCAGAGCCTTTGCCGACCTGCTCGGCAAATTCAACCATACGACCGCAAAGAAGCTCCAGCCCAAACAGGGTGAGCCGGAAAACGCCGGCTAAAGACGCACAAAAGCCCGGCCGATTGGCCGGGCTTTGCTATTTAAGGGCGTTGCCGCCGCTTAAAATCGAATTACAGCTTTACAACGTTCTCAGCTTGCGGACCACGGTTGCCTTGAACAACGTTGAATTCAACGCGTTGGCCTTCGTCGAGGGTCTTGAAGCCTTCGCCGACGATTGCGGAGAAGTGAACGAATACGTCGTTGCCGCCTTCAACTTCGATGAAGCCGAAGCCTTTTTCTGCGTTGAACCACTTAACTGTACCTTGTTGAGCCATTTGGTATTACCTCCAAAAATGTTTTTTCTACATGACCTTTATTTTGCGTAGAAAATAAAATTCACATATTGTACAAGGTTATTAAATCTTCTAAAATAATAACCCTCTACAATATGTGAACTCAGGTCAAGATTTAGATTAGACTTATCTTATCATATCTCGTCCCGGAACGCAAATGCAGAAACGGCTACTTTCGGCAGAACAAGAAACGCCTTACTGCCGGCTTCACTTCCCACGGCAGGGCAAAGCGTCGCTCATCTACATCTTAACCAATCGCGATTGCTTTTAAACACGTTTCGCAACTTTTTTTCGCAGCTTAAACTTCAAGCCCATCGGAAGCGCAGCGTGCCACCCCATCGGAAGGAAATCGTGCCGTCCGCCGCTGCCCGTCCGTTCAAATAAATATGCCGCCTTCCTGTTCGGAAGCGCGGCATAGACGGGGCGGCGTTTGGATCAGGCCGCCAAAGCGTCTGCTCGTCAACTGCGGCTCGTCATCGACAGGCTCGTGTTCGCGAGGGCCGGCAGCATGCGTTCGGTCTTCTCCATCGGCGAGCCGCACAGCGTGCAGGCTGGCTCGGCGGAGAACGCGAAATTTTCGCGGATCCAGCCGTTGCAGCTGTCGCTGGCGCAGGACCAGACGGACGTTGGCTCGAGTGGAACCTCTTCGACCGGTTTTTTGCGGGAATTGTACATGGAGCGCTCCTCTCCAAGGCGTGGCCTTGTTCCTGATATTGGGGGGTGACGAAGCAGCCTCGAACCGTCAAATCAAAAAATCATACATCGACAAGGCAATCTCATTGTCATGAAACCTTGACGATATATGATTCTCCACGTACATGCATTATATCCATCATAGTCCATTCGGGGACGGATAGCAACCGGTTCGGTCTTTCTAGCTTATGCTCCGCCTTGTCCGCATTATGCTTCAGACTTTCGAGAATCCCTCTTCCTTCAAGTATTCCGCAGCTTCCGCGTAAGACTCGAAAGCGCCGTCCAGACTGAGCCCGGCGTAAACGTACCACATCCGGTCCTCTTCGTCGTACTTGAGTTCGAGCGTCTGGCGCTTGGCGTTCTGCCAAACTTCCTCGTCCGCCGGCTCGGCATTTCCTTCGCCGGTGAGCGAAGCGATCGAGGCCGCGATAACGGCACGCAGACGCTCTTCCGAGAAGTCGGCGATATTCACGAATCCCTTGTCGTCGGTCTCGTATCCCTCCAGCCTCCCCGCATACACGAACCCGTTGCCGCTGCGGTGAAGGTGGTAGACGACGTTCTTCTTATCGTAGGCGCTGTCCTCATATTGATAGTTGACGCGTCCGAGCGACACGTCCTTGCGCGTCAGCGCTTTGAATTCGTCGGCGATGGCCAACTTTTGCTCGAAGCTCAGCATGCATTCACGCTCCTGTCGTTATTGTCACGCTTGCGCGCTTGAATCCGCTCCTGCACTCGTTCGTTCAGGTCCATCCCCAGAAAAAACCGTCGCGGTCCCAAGCGACGCGGCCGCCGTGCAGCTTGCGAAACGCCTTCACCACTTCGCGATCCAGCGCCGTGTGACCGCGCTCGTTCACGAATACGAAGCTTTCGCCAAAATGCTCGCGAATGTAGGCGACGGCTTCCTCCTGCTTCAGGATGCCCCTGTGGCGAATCTCGCCTACCATCCATGCCGCGACGTCCTGCGCCGTTTTCTCCATGCTGCGCTCACTCCTCCTGCCATGCGGCGATATCAGTCTTTGCGAAACGATTCCCTTAGCAGTATGCCTCCGCTGATCAGCGTCTTCTCAACCGGGCGTTCGGGATTCGCGAGTCTCGCGAACAGCATCTCCACCGCGCGCCTGCCCAATCCCTCTTTTGGCACGTGAACGGTACTTAGCGCCGGAATGTCCGGATCCGTCACGTCGTCCATATGGTCGAAGCCGGTGACGGCCACCTGCTCGGGCACGCGGACGCCGTTGCGCATGAGCGCTTTGAGAACCAGATACCCCATCGAATCGTTCGCGCAAACGAATGCCGAGGGCAGGGTGCCTAACGCGCACAGCTCGTCCACGACACGGTCCACAGCCAGGTGAGGATGCTGCTCCTCAAGCTGCATGAGCGGATCCGTTTCCTTGTCGGGCACTTCGACGCGCGCCTCCTCGAGCGCCATCCGGAAGCCGAGCCAACGGTCTCTGAAGCTCGGCGAATATCGCGGATTGCCGACGAAGCGTACGCGCTTGTGTCCGGATTGGAGCACCAGCTCCGTCAGCATCCGGCTTTCTTCGAAATTGTTCATGAAGACGGTATCGACAGGCACGAGCGGGTCTTCGTGGTCGACGAGAACGCTCGGAATGCCGAGGTGCCGGATCTCCAGCAGCAGCTGCGTGGACATGAAGCCGATCCCGATCAGTCCGAGCAGCGCCTCTGGATTGATGCTCTTTAGCGAACGCTCCGAATAGCTTTCCGTCACCATCATGACGCCGATCTCGCGCTCGGTCAGCGCCGCCGCGACGCCGTCGATGATCCGTCCCCAGAACAGAGACTCGCGGCTCTGAAAACGCACCGTAGGCATCAGGATGACGACGGTGCCCTTGTAGGCGCCCCCGCCTCTTCTTCTGCTCCTTGCCTTGCCGGGGCCCGAGTCGAGATCGCGCTGCTTCGCCTTCCAATTGTAGCCCAGCTCCTTGGCTGCCTGGAGGATGCGGTGGCGGGTCTCCTCCGCGACGCCGGGCTTGCCGGACAACGCCTGCGAGACGGCGAATTTAGAAACGCCGACCTGCTCGGCGATTTGCTGCATCGTTACTTTTTTCAATCGGGGTTCACTCCGTTACACGCTTGAGTTCTTCTATTGTACCAAATAGTCGCAGCTGTTAGGCAAATAATTCGCGTCGCCGCGCGGTTTGCAGCCGGTCGTTCGGCAAAAGAAGAGGAGCTCCCAAGCCGCGCGGCCATGAGAGCTCCTCTTGCCATTTCTATTGCCGGCTGTCGATCAGACCGGCGTTGATCAGCATTCTGCGAAGCAGCACGGCCGCTTCCGCACGGGTGACGGCGCCGGTCGGGCTCAGCTTGCCCCCGGAGCCCTGAACAAGCCCGGCCTGAACGGCTTGGGCGACTTCGCGCTTCGCCCACGAATGGACGGCCCCGCTGTCCGCAAAGGCGGATAGCGCAACGTCCGGCTCGTTCGCACCCGCGTACCCGGCCAGCTTCATGGCGCGCATAAGGACGACAAGCGCTTCTTCGCGCGTAATTCGATCGTCCGGACGGAATCGCCCTTCGCTGTCTCCCTGCAGGAGATCGTAGGACGCCGCTTGTCGGGCCGTTCCTGCATACCAGGAGCCTGCTTCCACATCGGTATAGGAAACAGTTGTGTCCCCGGCTGTCGGCAAGCCCAATGCCCGGACGAGCATCGCGGCGAATTCCGCGCGGCTGACAGCGGCGTCTGGACGATATCGATGGCCGTCGTAGCCGTTGACGACGAGTCTTGCGGCCATGTCGGCGACGGCTTCCCGCGCCCAGTGGCCGGTCAAGTCGGAGAACGACGGCGTTGTCTGCCTGACGAGCGCATATGCGCTGTTCGAGAGACTGCGCACGATCGCATAATAGCGGCCGTCGCGGTTCACGATTTCGGTCGGTACGGGCCGAAGCGCGCCGTCCTTTTCAATGACGACTGCCGTCACACCGACAGGGTCCACGCCATCCGGCAGAGGCAGCTCTCTTTTCACGTAGGAAAGGAAGCGGTCGATGGGACGGACCTCGTCACCCAGCTTGCTGCTCAGTTCGAAAGTAACAGGCGTCGAGATGACGTTTAACGAGGCGCTGCCGGCCGTCTGCCTCAACAGCAAAGCCGTCTCTTCTCCCGTTTGGCTCACCGTCAATCGGAATGTCCCCCCGCCGATCTCCTCTTCAGGAATCGAGGACAACGGGAGCGTATAGCTGCCTTGCGCCGTGTGCAATTCGATCGCAGCCGCCTTCGCCCTCAACGCGTTAAAGGCAGCTCCGTCGAATTCAACGGTGACGTTCCGAACGTCTTCGGGTGTCGCGATCGTGACGAACGAACCGGCCGGCGCTTGGGCCAGTCTCGCAGTCAGTTCCGCCGTGCGAAGAAGAACGCTCAGATCCTGTCCGGTCAACGTCGCAATGCCAAGTCCGGTTTGCTCGGTCCCCCCGATCGTCAGCTTGAAATTCGGCGCAGGCAACGGGCTAACAGGCGGATTCTCCGGTGGATTCGGCAGTGGATTCTCCGGCAGGTTCGGGCTAGGATCATCAGGGTCCGGCGCTTTGCCTTTTTGAAGAAGGAGCTTGTAAACGAGCTGTTTGCCATCTTCGGCGACCACGACAATCTGAAGCGTCGACAATGCTTCGACGAGCTTCAACGCTGCCGATTCCATCCCGCGGGCGACATCGACCGGCCCGTCAAAACGCGTTCCGTCCTCGCCGTAGACGCTCGCAGTGACGGACTGCCGCTCGTTCGCCGCGATGGCCGATACGCGAATCGATGGCGTGTCGTAGGACAACGAAACGGTGTATGTCGTTGTGCCGGACGCGAAAGGTTTACTCCACACGCCTGTCGAGAGCCTGAGCGTCGTTAATATCGGAGCTGCCACAGGGTCCGGGTTCTGGCCAGGATCCGGGTCCGTGCCAGGATCCGGATCGCTTCCGCTTGTCGGCTCCCATTTGGCGTGCAGCGTCACGTTCGCCGCGCCCATCGTCAGCTTGTCGCCGGCTTTGTACACCGTGCCACTGCCGTCAGCCGAGAGCGTCCAGCCCGAGAAGGTGTAGCCGGCTTTCACCAAGCCACCGGTATTGCCCAGCACCGTCACTTCGGCGCCTTCCTCGTACGCCCCGCTATCCGTCGGCACGCTGCCGCTGTCGGCATCGGCCGCCTCATACGTCACGCCGTACGTCGGGTTCGCCGTCCACTTGGCATACAGCGTCATGTTCACCGCGCCCATCGCCAGCTTGTCGCCGGCTTTGTATACCGTGCCGCTGCCGTCGGACGCGAGTGTCCAGCCCTCGAAGGTGTAGCCGGCTTTCACCAGGCCACCGGTATTGCCCAGCACCGTCACTTCGGCGCCTTCCTCATACGCGTCGCTATCCGTCGGCACGCTGCCGCTGTCCGCGCCGTTCGCGTCGTAGGTCACGCCGTACGTAGGATTAGCCGTCCACTTGGCGTACAGCG
>Ga0209566_100136_pt1 | contig 90096 bp, 86 predicted proteins | sample Araplavi_mTSA_r2_2_FD_184287 | JGI IMG/M metagenome (GOLD analysis project Ga0209566, IMG submission 184287) | Arabidopsis root microbial communities from North Carolina, USA - plate scrape CL_Cvi_mTSA_r2 (SPAdes) (version 2) | ecosystem: Host-associated > Plants > Roots > Endosphere | place... | reverse complement strand
TTCGGTCCGGCGGAACGATCTACGGCGTCACGACAAGTGCCGTCTGCATCCCCGCTTCATAGCGGCCCGGCTTGTTGCAGAGCAGCGCGTCGTGGCCCGGCGCGATATCTTCAGCTTCCCCGATTGTTTTCAGGGTGTGCTCCATCCCCTGTCCTTTGCCGACAGGGAGCGCATCGTCGGGGAGATCTGTCCTGAAGACGACGAGCTCATGGTTCGGTGCGGTCATGCACCGGATTGTCGACGGGCGTCGCGTCGTCCGTCGAGTTGCCTTTCCTGCCGATCTGCCCGAGCTTGAAACGGCCGTCCTGTCGGTTGACCGGGCCGGGTTACGCGCCGTCACGCACAGCCGTCACGAGCGGCATCATCGCCGGCCCGATGGACGCGAGCAGGCGCTCTTTCGATACCCCGTCGCGGGATTGAACGGAAATGCCGTGCAACTGCGTCGCATAGAAATCGGCCAGCGCCTTGATGTCGGTGCCCCGCGCGAGCTGCCCCTGCTCGGCCGCGAGCTGCAAGCGTTCGGCGATCGATTGCGTGCGTGCGCGCCGGTGGGCGGCCAGCCATTCCATGACACCTTCGTTTTCGGCCGAGTAGTTGGTCGCGGCGGACACCACCATGCAGCCGTGCGGCTGGCCGCGCCTGGTATAAGCGGCGACGGCATCGCGCAGCATCCGTTCGACGGCCGCGCGGACATCGGTTTCCTCGCCGAGCGCACGATCGGCGAAGCCGCCTTCGCCTTGCTCGTAGAGTGCCACGGCCTCGTGGAACAGGGCTTCCTTGCTGCCGAACGCGGCATAGATGCGCGCTGACGCGATGCCCATCGCTTCGACCAGGTCGGACATCGACGTGCCTTCGTAGCCGCGCCGCCAGAACGCAAGCATCGCGCGTTTCAGCGCCATGTCGCGATCAAATTCTCTCGGTCGTCCCGCCATATCCCTTTCGCCCGTCGTCACATCGTGCACGGATTTTATCGCGCGCCGTGTTGACACGCGCCGTTCCCGCATTCTATTCTTTGTCGATCAACAAACAATTGGAATCGATCATGCGTACTCTCAAGGGCCCCAGTCTTCATCTCGCGCAGTTCGCCGACGATGCGGCGCCGTTCGACAGCCTGCCGAATATCGCGCAATGGGCGGCCGGCGTCGGCTTCAAGGCGCTGCAGATTCCCGCGTGGGACGGTCGGCTGTTCGACGTGGAGACCGCCGCGGACAGTCAGGCCTATTGCGATGACATGAAGGGCATGCTGGCCGAACATGGGCTGGAGATCAGCGAACTGACCACGCATATCTTCGGGCAGCTGGTTGCCGTGCATCCGGCGTACGACGCCATGTGCGACAACTTCGCGCCCGAGGCCGTGCGCGGCAACCCGGCCGCGCGCACCGCATGGGCGCTGGATCGGCTCGAGCTGGCGGCACGGGCTTCACGCCGCCTGGGGCTGACCGACATGGGCACCTTTTCGGGCTCGTTCGCGTGGCCTTACCTGTTTCCGTTCCCGCAACGGCCCGCCGGCCTGATCGAGACGGCCTTCGACGAGCTGGCGCGTCGCTGGCGGCCGATTCTCGACGCGTGCGACGAAAACGGCGTCAACCTCTGCTACGAGATTCACCCCAGCGAAGACCTGCACGACGGCGTCAGTTTCGAGCGCTTCCATGCGCTGGTCGGCCAGCACGCGCGCTGCAAGATGCTGTTCGATCCCAGCCATTTCGTGCTTCAGCAACTGGACTATCTGGCGTACATCGATATCTACCGCGACCACATCCGCATGTTCCATGTGAAGGACGCGGAGTTCCTGCCTTCGGGACGCCAGGGCATCTACGGCGGCTACAGTTCGTGGCTGGAGCGCGCCGGCCGTTTCCGTTCGCTTGGCGACGGTCAGGTCGACTTCAAGGCGATTTTTTCGAAATTTGCTCAGTACGACTACACAGGATGGGCCGCCCTCGAATGGGAGTGCTGCCTGAAGAATCAGGAGGACGGCGCGCGCGAAGGCGTCGCGTTCATCAATGACCACATCATCCGGGTGACGGAGCGCATCTTCGACGACTTCGCCGGTGCCGCGGTCGATCAACGGCAAATCCACGACATGCTCGGCATCGCTTGAGCCGTTTCCCCCACTGCCAGGAATCATCGATATGTCCGCTCAACTTCAGTCGTCGTCTGCCGACGCTCAAGGCTTTGCTCACCAATACGTACGCGTCGACGGCCAGCGCATCCATTGCGTCACGGCCGGCGCCGGTACCCCAGTCCTGCTGATTCCGGGATGGCCGCAAACCTGGTACGCGTGGCGTCACGTGATGCAGGCGCTCGCCGCGCGCGGCTTCATGGCCGTCGCGGTCGATCCGCCAGGTACCGGCTATTCCGACCGGCCGCATGCGGGTTACGACACGGGGCACACGGCGGCGACGTTGCATCGCGTGATGGCGCAGCTCGGCTTCGATGTTTACCAGGTGGCCGGCCACGACGTCGGCATGTGGGTGGCCTATGCGCTGGCGAGCGACCGGCCCGACGCCGTGAAGTCGCTGGCGCTCACGGAGGCGGTGATCCCCGGGCTGGCGCCCGCGCCGTCGATCTTCGCTCCGCCGGAAGAAAACATCTTCCTGTGGCATTTCATGTTCAACCAGCTGGCCGACCTGCCCGAGACGCTGATTGCGGGCCGTGAGCGGGCGTATCTGGAGTTCATGTTCAACCGCTGGTCGTTCCGGCGCGATCGTGTGGCCGTCGATGTGTATATCGATGCCTATGCGGCACCGGGCGGCTTGCGCGGCGGCTTCTCCTATTACCGTGCGATTCCGGAGACGATCCGGCAGAACCAGGCGCGGGCGCAGCGCAAGCTGACGATGCCGGTGCTCGCCATCGGTGCCGAACATGCCACCGGCGATGCGCCGCTGGTCACGATGCGCGACAACGCGACCGATCTGCAGGGTGCGGTGGTCCCGGCTTGCGGCCACTTCATCATGGAAGAGGCCCCCGACGCATTCATCGGCCATCTGCTGCCTTTCCTGGAGCGGAGCCGCTGAACATGCCGATCGACACCGACATCGCATCACTGCTGGAGCGACTGGCCATGACCGAGGCGCCTGCGTCGCTGGACGCATTGCGACGGGCGACCGATACGACACTGCGGGGCTGGCATGGACCGCTGGAAGCGGTCGACCATACGGAAACCTTCGCGGTGCCCGCGCGCGACGGGCAGCAGATTCGCGTGCGGGCTTATTGGCCATCGGTCGCTTCGGAAAGCGCGGCACGCCGGCCGGCGCTCGTTTATGCGCACGGCGGCGGGTGGTGCCTCGGCACGCTCGAGCTATACGACAATCCATGCCGCGCGCTGGCCAACGCGACGCAATGCGTCGTGCTGTCTGTCGATTACCGGCTTGCGCCGGAGCACCGGTTTCCGGTGCCGCTGGAGGATTTCTGCGATGCGCTGGACTGGGTGGTGCGCGAGGCGGCCGGCCTGGGGCTGGACCCGGCGCGCATCGCCGTCGGCGGCGACAGTGCAGGAGGAAACCTTGCGGCGGCTGCGTGTCTGGTCGCACGTGAGCGGGGCGGTCCGTCGATCGCGCATCAGCTGTTGCTGTATCCGCCGCTGGATGTGTCGATGAGCACGACGTCCTATCGGACTTGCGGGCAGGGCTACTACCTGACGCAAGATGTCATGCGGTATTGCTTCGACATGTACCTGACCGATCCGGCCGACGGCCGGTCACCCTGCGTGTCGCCGCTGCAGGCGGCTTCGCTCGAGGGCTTGCCACCGGCCACGTTGCTGGCCTGCGAGTACGATCCGGTGCGCGACGACGCGCATGCGTATGCGGAGCGATTGCGGGAGGCCGGCGTGGCGGCCGATTTCGTCGTGCTGCCGGGGATGATCCATGCGTGCATCCATATGGCCGGCGTGACGTCGGCAGCCCGCCAGGTGTTCGACGTGGCCGGCGCGCAGATGCGCAGGGCTTTCCAGCGGTGAACGTATTGCCGAAGGGGGCGGTGCGAGGTGCGTGGGGGGTTGTAGGGTTCGGCGGCAGTCGACCAGCGCGACCTACCTGCGCCTCCGAACCCGCGCCTTCACACACTTGAACCAAAGCCGCATCGCACCGACCCCGCCCGCCACCGGAACTCGCGGCAACAGGAACGCATCGTCGGACGCCCCGGCGCAGCCGCGCCGGGTCGTCGTCGCGTTGCGGTAGCCGGCGGCGGCGACCTGGTCGCGCACGCGCGGGTCGAGATCGCCGTACGGGTAGCAGAACGATTCGACAGGCTGGCCGCTCAACGCTTCGAGCCGCCGCTTCGATTCGATGATCTGAACCTCCGACACGTGGGCCGGCACGTGCGACAGCGCGACGTGATCGAGCGTGTGCGAGCCGATTTCGTGGCCGCGATCGCGCCAAGCGAGCATGTCCGCGCACGTCATGAGTGGCGAGCGCGCCGTATCGGCCCCCGCATCCCAGTCGTTCTCGCCGCCGAACCGGCCGGCGACGAAGTAGCAGGTCGCGGTGAAGTCGAGCTCGTCCAGCACGGGCATCGCATGCGTGAGCACGTTGAGAAAGCCGTCGTCGAACGAAATGCCGAAGACCTTCCCGCTGCGCTCGCCGCGCAGGTACGGCTGCAGTTCGCGCACGCTCAGGCCGCGGTAGCCGAGCCGCCTGAACAGCGCCATCTGGCGGCGGAACGCGTCGGGGGCGACGCTCAGGCTGCGCAGCCGGTCGGACGGCGGCGGCAGCGTGCGGATCTGGTGATACATCAGGATCGGGTAGCGCGTGGCGGACAGCAGCATGAGCAGGTCGCGGGAACGGGGAGTTACGCGGCCTTGCGGAAAATCCGCAGGGTCTTGAAGTCGCCGACTTCGGTGAAATCGGCATTCGCCGCCCATTGCTCGATGATCGGCTCGGCCTTCCGGTACGCCGACGAGCCCTTGTAGAACAGCAGGTGGCCGTCGCGCGCGGTATGGCGTGCGAACAGGTCGAGCACTTCGGCGTCGGTCTTCGCGCCGTAGCGGCTGTTCGTTTCGTCGCGGAATTCGCACAGATGGAACAGCGTGACGACGTCGAACGCCGGCAGCAGGTCCGTATTGCTCGTATAGATGTCGCCGAAATAGGCCAGGTAGGTCTTGCTCACCTCCGGTTGCCGCGTGACGAGATCGACGTACGACTTGTATTCCTTCGGCGACGCCGTCACGCCGAAGACGGTGTTGTTCAGGTGCGGCCGTGCGCATTCCACGCCGACGTGGTGGTGGCCGCCGGTGCCGAAGTGATAGATGCGGATGCCGTTGAGACGAGCGGATTCCAGCCATTCGACGAAGTGCACGTCGCACGGGCACTCCTGCGTGCGCAGGTCCCAGTACTTCTTCCAGATGTTCATTGCCATTAAACGGACCTCATGGATGTCACCCAACGATAGGGGTTGTGTCGAATCGATTTCTGATAGACGGACAACGTCGCATCGACGAACCGGTCGAACGAGAATTCGCGCTTGCCCTTCAGCCGCGCGCTGCGTCCCATCGCCCGCACGCACGCGGGCTCGCGCACGATCGCGCGCAGGATGGCCTCGATCGCCTCGGGCTCGCGCGGCGGGACGACCCAGCCGTCCACGCCCGGCTCGACGTTCTCGGGCAGCCCGCCCACGCGCGTCACGATCGCGGGGCAGCCGAGCGACATCGCCTCGCGGCATGCATACGACAAGCTCTCGTGGTACGACAGCACGAACGACACGTCGATGATCGAGAACGGCGCGCGCACATCGTCGAGGCGCCCGGTGAAAGCGGTGCGCGACGCCATGTGGTGCCGCTCGAGCTGCTCGCGTTGCTCGCCGGACGGTTCCGCGCCGACCAGCAGCACGCGAAACCGCTCGCGCTCGTGTTCGGGCAGGCGGCCCAGCGCCGCGATCAGGTCCATCCAGCCTTTCTCCGGCGCGGTGCCGGCGCTGCTGCCCAGCACGATCGCATCCGCGCCGGACGGCCCGAACAGCGCGATCTTGCGGCGGCGGATTTCGTCGGCGGCCAGCTGTTCCGCGGCCTGCCGGCGCACGCCGTGCTTGACGACCGTGACGTTGCCGTACGGCGACCGGAGCGCAAGCATGCTCGCCACGTAGTCGCTGACCGCGATGGTGTGGTCGGTTGCCAGCCGGGCGCGCAGCATGTTGCCGAAGCTGTCGGCGCGATAGGTGTTGTGCTTGGTGAGCACGACCGCGGGCCGATACCGGCAGCCGAGCAGCGCGAGCATCACCTGCCGGTGATCGGCGGACCCGTTGACGTGGATGATGTCGAAGCGCTCGGCGCGGATCCGCTGGCGCAGCCGGACGATTTCCTGGCACAGCCGGTTCCAGCGCGGCTTGAATTCCATGTCGAAGATCGCCACGTCGGGACTGTCCTTCAGCAGTCGCGACAGGCGGCTCCCTTCCGGCGACGCGACGGTCACGCGATGGTGCCGGCTCATCGCGGCGGCGAGGTCGCGGACGTAGGTGTCCTGGCCGCCGCCGTAGTCGCCGTGGAAGTTGGTATACAGAATGTTCATCACGATGCTGCCTTTCCTCGATCATTCATTTGGCAGGAGTGCTGAGAAAATGAATGCCTCAACGTGTTGAAAGCAATGACTCGAACCCGGTTCCGCATTGCCGATGCGTGATTGCGCACCGATGCCCGGACGGGCGCCGCGAAACGTTTCGAAATATTACAGACGCATTACGTGCCGTAGTGTCGAGGTCTGCGCATCTTTGTGAGGATGTGTCGCGATCGATTGCAGTGTCGTCACATCGTGCGATGCCGCGGTGGGGGAGGGGGAATTCCGGCGCGAACGGTGGCGTGGCCCGATTACCCTCGCCGACCGGGTCGGAAAAACAGGCCCGAAGCGAGCAGGAAGCAGGCAGGAAACAATCAGGAAGCGGGCAGGATCGCGACAAAACCCGGTTTTTCGATGACATCCGGACGCAAATCAACCCGTCCGACTTTCAGATTTGAAAGCCGGGGGGCCATTTGCGTTAGAATGCCCCCCCTGTCTGCCATGGCGACCGCCGAAGGCGGACTCGTCGCACCCAGAGAGACGTGGGTTTCGATTCGTAGCCGGGCGCGAAAGTTAGCCAGCCGTTAGCAACATACGCTTTGTGATTTGGATTACTAATGAAGAAGAAGCACAACATCACCAAGTACATCGTTGTCGCGATGATTCTTGGTATCGCCGTGGGTTACGCCTGCCATAGCGCATTTCCCGACCCGGCCATGGCGAAGGAAGTCGCCGGGTACGTGTCGTTGCTGTCCGACGTGTTCCTGCGCCTGATCAAGATGATCATCGCGCCGCTGGTATTTGCGACGCTGACCGTCGGCATCGCGCAGATGGGCGACGGCAGCGCGGTAGGCCGCGTCGGCGTCAAGGCGTTCGGCTGGTTCTTCATCGCTTCGTTTACGTCGTTGCTGCTCGGCCTGCTGACCGCAACGATCCTGCAACCGGGCAGCCACCTGAGCCTGCCGCTGCCGGCATCCGATGCAGCCCTCAACCTGAAGACGGGCGCCTTCACGCTGAAGGATTTCGTGGTCCACCTGGTGCCGAAGTCGATCGCGGAAGCGATGGCGAACAACGAAATCCTGCAGATCGTCATCTTCTCGATCTTCTTCGGCACCGCGCTGTCGGCGCTCGGCGAATCGGGCAAGCGCCTGACTGGCGTGATCGACGATCTCGCGCAGGTGATGCTGAAGGTCACGGGCGCCGTGATGTGGTTCGCGCCGGTCGCAGTGTTCGCGGCGCTGGCGTCGACGATCACCACCCAGGGGCTCGGCATCCTGCTCACGTTCGCGAAATTCATGGCGAGCTTCTACCTGGCACTGGCGCTGCTGTGGGGCGTGCTGACGCTCGCCGGCGTGACGTTCCTCGGCAAGCGCGCGTTCACGCTGATCCGGCTGATCCGCGAGCCGTTCCTGCTGTCGTTCGCGACGGCGAGTTCCGAGGCCGCCTATCCGAAGCTGCTGGATGCGCTCGACCGCTTCGGCGTAAACCGCAAGATCTCGAGCTTCGTGCTGCCGATCGGCTATTCGTTCAACCTCGACGGCTCGATGATGTACTGCACGTTCGCGGTGCTGTTCATCGCGCAGGTGTACGGCATCCATCTGCCGCTGGGCACGCAGATCACGATGCTGCTGATGCTGATGGTCACGTCGAAGGGGATGGCGGGCGTGCCGCGCGCGTCGCTGGTCGTGATCGCGGCGACGCTCAACCAGTTCAACATGCCCGAAGCCGGGTTGCTGCTGATCATGGGCGTCGACATGTTCCTCGACATGGGGCGCTCGGCCACCAACGCCGTCGGCAACTCGATCGCGGCTGCCGTGGTCGCGAAGTGGGAAGGGCAGCTCGATGCCCCGCGCGACGACAACGATCCGGACAACGGACGCGTCATGAAGGTGAAGGTGCCGGAGACCTCGGCATCGGCTTGATGCGTGGCGGTGCGGCAGTGCAGCAGTGCGGCGTTAGTGGCGCGTTGCCTGCCCCGCGGTAACGGATGATCGCCGGCCTGGATTCGCAATGGATTCAGGCCGGCGATTTGTCGGGTGCAATGAATCCGCATTGAATGCCGTGGCTTTTCCCGATTCTCCGAAACAGGCACTCGCCGTTTCAATCGATCGTCGCTGAACCGGCGGCGATATTCCCTCAGGTACGAGCCTGAATTTCCCGATCCCCGATTCGATGCGCAAGTGACCATTCACTGTCGCGCAGTCACGCGTGCCCCCGGCGCGCAGGGGCGCCACGGGCGATGCCGTCGAAGCCGTTCCCGCGAAAAGCGCAATGACGCGCGCGATCCGCAATTTTTTTCGATTTATATAACGCTATTCTCGCGCTGCGCATGATCGAACGCATGCCGTACGTAATACCGACTGCGCCGGATGCTTCAGGGAAGAATTGACGTATTGCGGCTTTCAAGCCATCCGGCCGGCCCTTCATATGAGTGTTCGCACCATTCAGGAGTGCATCCGTCATGGTCGCCAGACAACGGTTTCAGGCCGCGCTGCTCGCCGCGGCGATCGCCGCGATTACCCCGCCCGTTCACGCACGCAACACCACCGACTGGCTGGCGAACACGTACGGCACGCTTGCCGCCCACGTCGGCAACGTCGCGCGTGCGATGTGGGTCGCGCCTGAAGGCGTGATCTATACGGCGTCGATGTGGGACGAGGACGAGGGCGGTGTCGCGATTTACCAGAACGGCAAGAGCGTCGGCTCGATCGGCACGCACTCGGAGTTCCAGGGCAGCGCGATCACGGGCAACGCGACCTCGCTGTTCGTCGCGCTGCAGCCCGGCAAGACGTACGGCAGCGGCGCGGTGGGGCGCTACAACCGTTCGACGAAGTATCGCGACCGCGTGATCCAGGTCAGCGCGGCCACCAACCAGCCGCGCATCGACGTCGTCACCGGGCTCGCGACGGCCGGCTCGCTGCTTTATGCGAGCGACTTCTACGGCAATCGCGTGCGCGTGTTCACCACCGACGGCGTGTGGCAGCGGGATATCGGCGTATCGGAGCCGGGCGCGCTCGCGCTGGACGCAGCGGGCAACGTGTGGGTGGCGCAGAAGCGCGCAGGCTCGATCGTCGACTTCAGCCCGGCCGGTGCGCTGCTGAACACGATCCGGATGCCGTCCGGGTCGCAGCCGTCGGCGCTGTATTTCGATGCGGCGGCCGGGCAGCTGCTGGTGGGCGACGAAGGCCCGGACCAGAACATCAAGCGCTATACGGTGTCGGGCCGGCCCGCGCTGGCCGGCACCTTCGGCGTGCGCGGCGGCTATCTCGACACGACGACGGGCATCAAGGGGCAGGTCGGCGCGCAGCGCTTCACGCGCATCGTCGGGATCGGCAAGGACACCGGCGGCAATCTCTACGTGCTCAACAATCCATGGGGCGGCAGCTGGGATCTCGGCCGCAACGGCGCGACCGACATTCATGCGTACAGCAGCACCGGCAGCCTGCGGTGGACGCTGCAGTCGCTGAACTTCGAAGGCATCGCCGCGCCGGACCCGGTCACGGACGGTGCGCTGTTCTACGGTGGCACGCACGTGTACGGCGGCAGCGCGGGCGGCAGGTTCATCGCGAACACGGTCGATCCGTTCACGTACCCGGCCGATCCGCGCATCGACATGAACGACACGCAGCGCGACGAGCATTTCGGTCTGCTCACGTCGGTGGGCGCGAACCGGATTCTCGTCGCGGCCGGCCAGAACCCGCCGGTCTTCTACTTCTTCCACTTCAACGCGGCGAACGGCTATGTCGCGATTCCGGACGGCGCGATCCCGGGCCCCGCGTTCAACACGACGCGGCGCGTGACGGGCGGCTTCAGCGTCGACAGCAAGGGCGGCGTGTGGGCCGGTCTCGACAAGACCGGCGCGATTACCCACTACCCGCTGACCGGCTTCGACGCGAGCGGCAAGCCGTCGTGGGGGCCGGGTGTCGCGACCCGCGTGCCCGACAGCATCCAGCCGCTCACGCGCATCGTCTATCTCGCGGACAGCGACACGATGGTGCTCGCGCAAGGCGCGATCGGGACCAACGACTGGACGTCGATCGGCACGCGCATCGAGGTGTATCACGGCTGGAGCGCGGGCAATACGACGAAGCCGGACCCGGTGATCACGCTGCCGCACAGCGGCGCGAAATCGATCGACGCGGTGGGCAACCATCTGTTCGTCGGCTACTGGTTCAGCAGCAGCGGGCCGCTGTGGCCGAACGTCGACGCGTTCAACCTGACCACCGGCAATCTCGACACGACGCTGGTCAACGCGAGCCCCGCGACCGTGGATACCAGCAGCGCGATCGATGCGATGTACAGCATTCGCGCATACCGCCGCTCGAACGGCGAGTACGTGGTGATGAAGAACAACGTGAAAGGCAACAGCATCACCGTGTACCGGTGGACGCCTTGATGAACGCGCGGCCGCCTCGACGGGCGGCCGGGCTCGCGAACGCCTCACCGTATTCGTCGCGATTTCGCCGGATTTCCACCGCGTATCCACGCAATTTCCACATCACGCGTTCGTAATGAGCGGCGTGCGCAACGCGCGCCTCACCGCCCGCCGGGCGGTCGTTCCAAACCTCACGACGCGGAAAAGCGGTTCCGGGCACAATGACAGCGGCACCGGCAGGCACTGCGCGTGCCCATGACGATGAACCGGATCGACTGATTGGTTGCGCCGGCGCATTGCAGCGCCGGTGAACTCGCGCGGCATGCCCCATGCCGCGTTTTTTATGCCGAAGTGACGAAACAATGAAGATGAAAACGACACCGAACCGCCTGTTTCTGATCGCCGCACTGGCCGGCGCGATGAGCGGCCCAGTCCACGCAGAGACGCCGGCGGCCGCCGCGACCGTTGCGACGGTCAACGGCACGCCGATCACGCAGGCCGACGTCGACACGTTGCTGCGCGCGTCCGGGCAACCCGACTCGCCGCAGGTCCGCCAGGCGATCAAGAATCAGCTGATTACGCGCGTGCTGGTCCAGCAGGCGGCCGAGAAGGCGAACTATGCCGACAAGCCCGAGGTCAAGGCGGCGGTGCAGCAGGCGAAGGCGAATGCCGAAGTGCAGCTTTACCTGCGCGACAACGTGAAGCCCGAGCCGGTGACCGACGAGCAGGTCAAGGCGCGCTACGACGAACTCGTGGCCTCGCTCGGCAAGAACGAGTACAAGCCGCGCCTGATCGTCGTCCAGGATCCGGTGACGGCTGCGACAGTGCTGAGCGAGCTGAAGGCGGGCAAGTCGTTCGACGGGCTGGCGCGCCAGTACAGCATCGCGCCGAGCCGCGACAGCGGCGGCGAGTTGCCGTGGGTGAGCTTCCACACGCCGGCGGCGGAAGGCAAGACGTCCGGCTTGCCGCTGCCGGTCGCGCAGGCGCTCGAGAAACTGACGGTCGGCGCCGCGACGAAGGATTCGATCCCGGTCGACGGCGTGCGGGCGATCGTGAAGCTGGATGCGAAGCGGCCGACGCAGGTGCCGGGTTTCGCGACCGCGAAGCCGGCGCTGCAGCAGCAATTGCAGGCGGCCGCCGTAGAGAAGGCGAGCGCACAGATGATCGGCAACCTGCTGAAGGACGCGAAGATCACGCAGTAATGCGGCGGCGTCGAAACGCCGGGCGTCACGCGCGCCAGATCATGCTCGCGCTCGTGTCGGTTTCCGACGCGACGCGAAAGCCGAGCCGTTCGTAGAGCCGCCGCGCCGGGTTGCCGTGCAGCACGCTGAGCGATACCGGCACGTGCGCGCGCGCCGCGTCGGCCAGCAATGCGTTCAGCACGGCTTCGCCGATGCCCCGGCCCTGGTGATCGGGGAGGATCTGGATCTGGTGAACGTGCCACTCGTCGGCGGCGCGTGTCACCTTCAGCAAGCCGATTGCGTCGTCGGCGTCGCAGACGATCATCGCATCGTCGAAGTTCGCGCGAATGCGCCGGTCGTGCGCTTCGTCGTCGGTTGGCGCGCCGACGCGCTGCAGGTGCACGGTCATCGTGAGCCGACGCAGGGTCAGCAGGAACGGCAGGTCGGCGGCGCATGCCGGGCGCAGGCGGATTGCGTGTGTCATCGTGCGGACTCGTACGTTCGTTCGGGACGGGAGCGCCGACGGAAAGGTCGAACCCCGCAGCGCATCGTCCGCGATGGCGGGAAGCTGGTCAAAGGGCGCAACGCCGAATCCGGCGCGCATGCGTGGCCGATCATCCGGCGTGCCGGCCCGAGTGCGGGTGCGCACCGGCGAGATTGGCGATCAGCGTGTCGATCACGACGCGCTTCAGGCTCACGAGCGCCGAAGGCGCGTCGCCTCCGCCCGCATGGAGGCACACGTCGACGGACGGCAGCGGCGGCAGGCCGTCGCGCTCGCCGAGCTGCCGCAGCGCCGGCGGCACACCCGCCATCGTTCTCGATGTAATGCCCAGGCCGCCGGCGACGCCGGCCCACAGGCTTTGCAGGCTGCCGGTCGTGTAGGCGAGCCGCCACGGGATGCCGGCCTTGTCGAGCGCGTCGGTACCCGCCTTGCGGAACAGGCACGGCGGCTTGTACAGCGCAAGATCGAGCGGTGCGCCGGCACGCGGACGCACGTCGATGCCTTGCGGCCCGATCCACGCCATCGGCAGCGTGACCAGGTGTTCGGCGTCGGCGCGATGCCCGCGCCCCATCGCGAGCACGATGTCGAGTTCGCCGCCATCGAGCCGGTCGAGCAACGCGCCGTTGCCGTCGACGACGATGTCGACGCGCACGCCCGGATGCGTGCGCTTGAACCGGCCGAGCGCGACGGGCAGCCACGCTTCGGCGAAATCGCCGGGCAGCCCGAATCGCACGGCGCCGTCGATCGCCGCGCCGCGGATCGCGCCGACCGCCTCGTCGTTCAGTTCGAGGATGCGGCGCGCATAGGACAGCATCAGCTCGCCGGCTTCGGTCGGCACGAGGCCGCGCCCCTGGCGGCGAAACAGCGGCTGGCCGATCTGCGTTTCGAGCTTGCGCATCTGCTGGCTGACGGCCGACTGCGAGCGGCCGATCCGGTCGGCGGCGCGGTTGAGGCTGCCGAGCCGATCCGCGGCAATCAGCGTGCGCAGCGCATCCATGTCGAGATTCGGAAGCGTCATGATTCGGTTTTTCTTATAGGTCGATTTCGAATTATCGTATTTATTGCAGATTCCCGTCGCTACCATCAAGTGAACCGGTCGTTTCGGTTCACGGGGATGCGCGCGATACGCGGCTGGATACGCGGCTGCGGATGTCCGTGAGGTTGCTTCCCTTCTTTCCGACAAGGACATTGAATGAAAATCGGCTCGATATTCCGCCAAGGCTTTCCCGGCATGCTGCTGGCCGCGTCGATGATTCCCGGTGACGCATCGGCCGCGCCGTCGCTCGCGGGGACGTGGACGCTGGTCGCGGCGGACGTACAACATCCCGACGGCACGATCGGCCGCGACTACGGTGCCGATCCGACGGGCCTGCTGCTGATCGACGCGCACGGGAACTACTCGCTGCAGATCTTCAAGTCGGAACGCCCGCGCTTCGCGTCGAACGACAAGGCGACCGGCACGCCGGAGGAATTCCGTGACGCCGTGCTCGGCTCGAGTACCCACTACGGCACGCTGAGCGTCGATCCCGCGAACCACACGCTGGCGTTTCACATCAGCAATGCGTCGTACCCGAACTGGGCCGGGCAAACGCAGACGCGCACCTATCAATTGAAGGACGGCGAGCTGAGCTACCGCGTTCCGCCGCGTGCCAACGGCGACATTCCGATCTCGGTGTGGCGGCGAAAGGATTGAACCGGGAGGCCGTTCGATCCGTGACGCATGCGGCCGTGAGGCCGTGATCGCGGCCGTTCCGGCACGCGCCGGGTAGCCGGCGCCACACGCCGTTTCCGCTGGCTCGCGCAAGCCGCAGCCGCCGGCCCGGCGAGCCGGATCAGAGGCCGCGGCTTCCCGTGCCTCCCCCACCGGTATTCCTCCGTCAGCCCTGTCCGCATATCATGCGCACATCGCGCACCTGCCGGCCGCAGGCGCCGCCGCTTCCGACGCGGCGGTGCGTCTGCCTGCACGGCGCAGCACACAGGGATTCTCGATGGACACCAAACGATCGCGGCCGGGCCTCGTCGCCGCGCTGCTCTGGGCGGCGCTGTATCTCGCGACCGGCTATATCTCGCACGAGTTCAACGGCCCCGTCCGGCTGACGGGCTACATCTGGCTGCCGGCCGGCGTGACGGTCGGCGCGTTCATGCTGCGGCCGATGCGCGAATGGCTGATGCTGGCCGGCGCGTTCCTGGCCGGGCAGCTCGCGCTGACCGGCATCGAACACGGCAGTCTGGTCAACGCGGTGCTGTTCACGGTCGACGAGGTCGGCGCCGCCGCGCTCGCGGTGTGGCTCGTCCAGCGCGTGCGGTTCTCGCTCGAAGGGCTGTATTTCCTGCGCTCGGTGATCCTCGCCGGCCTGATCGCGGGCGTGATCGGCGCGATCGGCGGCGCGGCGTGGTACACGGCGGTCAAGGGCGCGCCGTTCCTCGACGTGTGGTCGGTGTGGGCCGCGTCCGATTTCGTCGGCGTGCTGCTGGTCACGCCGGTGCTCGCGTCGTGGTCGCGCTTTCGCGCGCACCGCTCGGGCGACCACGAGCGCTTCGACCTGGTACTCGGCATCGTCGCGTTCGCGCTGCTCGTGATCGGCGCACTCGTGATCTTCGACGGCGACACGTCGAAGAAATTCGGCACGGGCGCCGGCTTTGCGCTGACGTACATCCCGCTGTTCCTGACCGTCGCGGTGACGCTGCTGCTCGGCGGCCGTGCGGGTTCGTCGTCGGTGCTGGTGCTCGCGCTGATCGTGATCGAGCAGACCGCGCAGGGCGACGGCCCGTTCGCGTCGTTCCATGAGCACTACGGCAGTTCGCTGCTCGAGGCGCAGCTTTACCTGGCGGTCGCGTCGCTGCTGGTGCTGACGGTGAGCACGCTGAAGACGACGCGCGAGCGCGTGCACGAGCATGCGGCGGTCCTGCAGAACAACATGGAGCTCGCGCTCGCGAGCGCCGGCCAGATCGCGTATGTGCTCGATCCGGAATCGGGGCGGATCGAGTGGAGCGGCGACGTCGAGCGCGTGTTCGGTGTCGGCGTCGACGCGGCGCAGATCGCGAGCGTGTCGCTCGTGCTCGAACGTGTGCAGCCGGGCGATCGCGATGCGTTGAGCGACTACTGGAACGCGGAGATCGCCGGCGAGGATCGTGCGTCGCTGTCGCTGCGTATCGTGCAGCGCGACGGCGGCACGCAGACGATCACCGATCACGGCGCACCGTTGCTCGACTCGAATGTCGACGTGACGGTGGTGGCAGGCGTCTGGCAGCTCGAGCGCGTGTGGCCGGCGGACGAATGAGCGGGGACGCGTCATGACGGGCCGCACGGGCGTCCTGCTGATCCACGGGCTCGGTGGCACGCAATACGATCTCGGTTCGCTGCACAAGGCGGTGCGGCGCGCGGGCGGCGATACGCACATGATCACGCTGCCGGGGCACGGCACGCGCCCCGAGGATCTGGTCGGCGTGCGCGCGGAGGCATGGCTCGACGCGGTGACCGAGCAGTATCGCGCGCTGGAGAACGAGTACGACACCGTGCATGTCGCGGGCATGTGCATGGGCGCGCTGGTCGCGCTGCTGCTGTGCCACCGCGTGCAGCATGCGCGCGGCCGGCTCGCGCTGCTGGCCACGCCGGTGTTCATCGACGGCTGGTCGACGCCGTGGTATCGGGCGTTGCGGCATGTGCTGTATCGCGTGCCGGGTGTCGCGGAGCGGATGCGCGTCGAGGAAGGCGATCCGTTCGGCATCAAGAACGCGACGATCCGCGCGATCGTGAAGAAGAAGTTCGAGCGCGAGGACAGTTTCCACTATGCGTGGGTGCCGCTCGCGTGCGTGCGCCAGGTCGACCGGATGCGTAACTGGGCGCTCGAGGCGGCAGCCGGCACGCCGTGCGCGACGCTCGTGCTGCATGCGCGCGAGGACGAGCTGACGAGCCTGCGCTCGGCGGATTTCCTGCTCGCGAAGATGCCCGACGCGCGCGGGATCGTGCTCGAGAACAGCTACCACATGATCTGCGCGGACAACGATCGCGACGACGTCGCGCGCCACGTGCTCGAATTCTTCGGGTTCGATCCGGTGCATGCGGTCAGCCCGGCGATGGCGCGCAGGATGGGGCGGATGGCGCCGTGACGACGGCTTACGCCGCTTCGGGGGGATGCGCGATCCGCGCCCGGATCTCGGGCGACGCAAGACACGTGGCAACCGCTTCGTAGCCGGGTGAACCGGGGTAAGGCGCCACGCGCGAAGGCGGACTGTGATTGGCCGGACACAGGATGATCGCTTCATGCGGGCCGACCGCCGACAGGTCGAGGATCGCCGACGAACGCGTCAGCAGGAACAGCGGCCGCATCCCGGCGGCGGCCTGTTCGCGCAGACGGGCAATCAGTGCCTGTTGCGTGGGGCGATCGAGATCCTGTTCGATCATGTCGACGACCCGTGTGCGCGGGCCTTCGGCTTCGAGGGCGACGAGCAGCGCGGTCAGCGCCGCCGACGGCGTTGCGCCTCGGGCAGCGAGCGCTGCCGATGCACGGTCGACGCGCGACTTCAACGCAGGATCGGTGCGCAGCACGTCGCGCGCCGCCGCACCGTCGTGTTCCAGCCGGTCGAGGCCGACGAACGCGGCGCCGGGCAGTGCGTCGGCGAGCCGGAGCGCCAGCCGCGTCTTGCCGCTGCCGAGCGGGCCGATGATGTAGTTCAGCGGCCGGATGTCGCGACACTCGAACCACTCGCCGCCCCACGGCCACGGCAGGCTGAATGCCACGCCGGCGCTGCTGTCGTCGACGAGCCGGGTCAGTTCGCCGTCGGCCGGCATCCGGCCGCGCGCGAGGCCGGCGCGGATTGCGTGTACCCGATCGACCTTGCGCACGAGATCCTGAATGCCGTGGTCCAGCGCCGCTTCGTGAGCGGCCAGTGCGTCGTCCAGGCTGCGCGCGTCGCCGTCGAGCACGCTCGCCACCTGCGCGAGACCGAGGCCGAGTGCGCGCAGCGCGGCGATGTCGGCCGCGCGGGCGAGATCGTCCGGGCCGTACGCACGGTATCCGGCCGGCGTGCGTTCCGGCGTGACGAGGCCGTGCCGCTCGTACAGCCGCAGCGCCTTGATCGAGACGCCGAGCCGCGCGGCGGCGGCCGACGCGTTCAAACGGGGCGTGGACGTGCTCATCCGTCACCTCTCCTTGCTGTCGATTCGTTGCGCTCAGCATAAAGGCGATCCCAAGGGCCGGGTCAAGCGAGCGTGCATGTGCGATGCACACAAGGTGTCGGCCGGAAATCGGAGGCCGGCGGCGGCCTCTTTCTCGCCGCGCCGCGCATCTGGGAGAATGCGGCCGGGCCGATTCACGGCCGGCGCCGACACGGCGCAGGATCCGACAGGTGCGAAATTGACCGACAACGAAGAACTATCGCTCCACCAGGAGAGCCGCTTCTGGCAGCTTGCGCCGGTGAAATGGTGGATTCGCGGGCATGGCCGCGACGGCTATTCGTTCCGGCTGCTGCTGTGGCCGCCGGTGATCGTGTTCGTGCTCGAATTCCTCTGCATGATCTTCGATGCGCTGTACACCAGCATCGGCATCAGCGCGGTCGCGACGCTGTTCCTCGGTTTCGCCGGATACCATGGCGCGCAGCGCGAATGGCTGGTGCCGTCCGCGACCACGCGTGCGCTCGTGAAGGCACGCATGAAGAAGGCGGCCGAGCGGTTCTCGTCGCTCGGCGTGGGCGCGACCGTGCTCGCGATCTTCGTCGCCGCGACGTCGCTGTCGCTCGTGATGTCGGGGCAGGCAGTGCTGGACAGCGTATCGAAGGATGCCGTGTCGATCTTCATCGCGCTGGTGTTCCTGCCGGTGTACGTGTCCGGTGCGGTGCGCAAGCTGGCGATCGCGCGGATCGAGGAACTGGAGGCGCTGCGCAACGCGACCGTCGGCACCCGCCTGAAATTCGACCGGGCCGGCGCGGTGCGCGCGGTCGTCGTGCAGGGCGCGGCCGGGAAAGGGACGGTGTCCGTGCTGGAGTACACGGTGCTCGGGTTCAACCCGCCGCTCGAACAGGTCGGGCGCGAACCGCACGTGGCGCGGTAAAGGCGGGCGTAAAGGCGGTATCTCAGGCCGGAAAGCGCGCGTGTTCCGGCGCCGGCGTGAGGTTGTCGGGCCACTGCACTTCGAACAGCGTGCCGCCCGTGCGGCTCGGCATGCAGACAGCTTCGCCATGATGCGCATGGGCGATCGCCGCGACGACGGCGAGCCCGAGGCCGCTGCCGCCCGGTTGCGTGTCGTCGGCGCGCCGGAAGGCCTTGAACACGTGCGGCGCGAAATCCGCCGGGATGCCGGGGCCGTCGTCCCCGACGCGCAACCGGCACATCCCTTGTTCGATGCGCGTCTGGATGCGGATCGCGCCGGGCACCGCATGGCGGCGCGCGTTTTCCAGCAGCGCCAGCAGCGCCTGGCGGATGCGCACCGGGTCGCAACGCATGCGCCGCGTGTCGAGATCGAGCACCGGATGCTGGCCGGCGGCCCGCAGCGCCGGCTCGAACATGTCGACCACCGCACGCGCATCCGCCGCGAGATCGGTGTCGCGGATCTCGATGCTCAGGTGGCCGCTGTCCGCGAGGCTGACCACGCGCAGATCCTCGATCAGCCGCGTCAGCCCTTCGACCTGCCCGAGCAGGCTGCGGAACTGCGCTTCGTCGGGGGTGAACACGCCTTCGGCGAGCCCCTGCAGGCGCCCGCGCAGCACCGTGACGGGCGTGCGCAGCTCGTGCGCGATCGCCGCGTTCCAGAGCGCCTGCTCGTTGGTCACGCGCTGCAGCTCGCTGGCGAGCGCGTTGAAGTTGTCGGCGAGCAACGCGGCTTCGTGCAGCGAACGGTCGCCCGCGACGGCGCGTGCGTCGAGATCGCCGCGCGCGACGCGGCGAATGCTTTCGGTGACCGAATTGAGCGGCACGAGGATGCGGCGTGCGAGATTGACCGCGACCGCGACCGACAACGCGAGGCCGACCGCCGTGGTCGCGATCAGCCAGGCCCATTCCGGCCCGGTCGGCAGCAGGTTCTTCGTGTTGAAATGCGCGGGCCAGTAATTGAACGCGATGTAGTAGAAGACGGTGGCGGTGAGCACCATCAGCACGGTCACGCCGAACACCATGCCTGCCATGGTCAGCGCGATCTGCCGGCTCAGGCCGTCGAGCTTCATGCTCAGCTCCAGAGCTTGTAGCCGACGCCGCGCACGCTGACCGGCACACCCTGCACGCCGAGGTCGTCCAGCTTCTTGCGCAGCTTGCTGACGTGGCTGTCCACCGTGCGTTCCAGCGCGTCGCCTTCCGGCAGGCAGGTGGCCATCAGCTCGGCGCGGCTGAACACGCGCCGCGGCGCGCGCGCGAGTTGCGCGAGCAGCTTGAATTCGGTGAGCGTCAGGACGAGCGTGTGCCGTTCGCTGCCCACTTCGAGCGTGGCTTCGTGGTGTTCGAGATCGATCTCGAACGGCGCGACCCGCAGCACGCGCTGTTCTTCCTGGCGCGCGCCGGCCATCGAGCGGCGCAGCACCGCCTGCGCGCGCGCCACGACTTCGGCGGGATTGAACGGCTTCACCACGTAGTCGTCGGCGCCGATGCGCAGGCCGGTGAGCTTGTCGATGTCCTGGTCGAGCGCGGTCAGCATGATGACGGGCGTGTCGCCGCGATGACGGATTTCGGCGAGCACCTTCCAGCCGTCGACGTGCGGCATCTGCACGTCGAGCAGCACGAGGTCGGGCTTGAGCTGCAGGTGCAGCTCCAGTGCGCGGCGGCCGTCGGCGGCGTGCACGGTGCGCAGGCCGCCGCGCGCGAGATAGGCGGTCAGGATCTCGGCGATCTCGGGTTCGTCTTCGGCGATGAGGACGAGCGCCTGGGCATTCTGGCCGGCGCCGGGCGATGAAGAAAATTCGGGCATGGCCACTCGTTCAGATCCATCAGGGGGTTCCGTCAGGTCGCCATACTACCGCACGGCCGGCGCAATCGAACGGAGGCGGGGGACAGCGCGGCGCGACGCGATTCGCGCCTGGCCGACGGATGTCCCGCCCTTGCCTGCGTTTGTAAAGAAGCTACGGCGCCGGCATCCGGCGACGCGTGCCGGTCCGGCACGCGTCGCCGGACTCAGATGTGACCCAGCAGCACGAGTATCACGACGATGATGACGATCAACCCGACCGAGCCCGACGGCCAGTAGCCCCAGCTTCGGCTGTGCGGCCACGCCGGAAATGCCCCGATGAGCAGCAGAATCAGAATGATGATGAGGATCGTACCGAGCATCGCACCCCTCCTGACGTCGTGAATGGACGGTGCCTCCCGCCGCAATTCGTGTGCCGCGGCGAGGGCGGGCGAAAGCCGGCGCAAGCGCACGGTTGGAATGCCTGAAATTCACCCGATGAATACCCGCCGATTCAGAAAATAAAGTTTGAAAATGCATCCCCGCCCCCTATGCTGAATCCTTCTGATCTGGCGGGCATGCGATGGCTGAACTTTTTCTGGTACGGCACGGGCAGGCGTCCTTCGGCACGGACGACTACGACCGGCTTTCCGCGGCGGGCGAGCAGCAGGGCGTCTGGCTCGGCGAATACTTTGCACGGCAAGGCCTGGCGTTCGACCGCGTGATCTGCGGCACGATGAACCGCCACGCGCAGACGGTCGACGCGATCCTGCGCGGAATGGGCCGCGAGGGCGCGGCGATCGACCGCCATCCCGGCCTGAACGAATACGACTTCCACGGCCTGTTCGCCGCCGCCGCGCACGACTACCCGGACATCGCCCGCCTCGCGGCCGGCTCGATGAAGGAGCATTTCCGCGCGCTGCGGCAGGTGCTGCAGCTCTGGTCGGAAGACAAGCTCGGCGATTCGGCCCCCGAGACCTGGTCGCACTTCCAGCAGCGCGTGGCCGATGCCCGCGCGGCCATCCGCCACGGCGGCGGCCAGCGCGTGCTGACGGTGAGCTCCGGTGGCCCGATCGCGGTCACCGTGCAGCAGGTGCTGGCCGCCCCGCCGTCGAGCGCGATCGCGCTGAACCTGCAGATCCGCAACAGCAGCCTTTCGCAGTTTTTCTTCAACGCCGATGCATTCCACCTCGCGTCGTTCAACGGCATCCCGCATCTGGAGGATCCCGAACGACACGCGCTGCGAACCTACGGCTGACCCACGAACGATCGCGACGATGACGAACCCTACCCAGCAACTCGACGTAGCCCGCCTCACGCGCTATCTGGAAGCGCACGTGCCGGGTTTCGAAGGCCCGGTCGACACGGAGAAGTTTGCCGGCGGCCAGTCGAATCCGACTTTCCTGCTGCATGCCAAGAGCGGCCGCTACGTGCTGCGCCGCCAGCCGCCGGGCGAACTGCTGAAATCCGCGCACGCGGTCGACCGCGAATTCCGCGTGCTGAGCGCGCTGTCGGGCACCGCGGTGCCGGTCGCGCATCCGTATCACCTCTGCGAAGACCGCGACGTGATCGGCAGCCTGTTCTACGTGATGAGCTTCGAGGACGGCCGGATCTTCTGGGATCCCGCGCTGCCGGAGCTGCCGAAGGCCGATCGCGCGGTGTGCTACGACGCCCTGCTGCAGACGATGGCCGCGTTGCACGACGTCGATGTCGACGCGGTGGGCCTCGCCGACTACGGCCGCCCCGGCAACTACTTCGAGCGCCAGATCGGCGTCTGGACGAAGCAGTACCGCGCGGCGGAAACGGAGCGCCTCGACGCGATGGAGACGCTGATCGACTGGCTGCCGAAGGCATGCCCGGCCGACACGGGCCGGCCGACGCTGGTGCATGGCGATTTCCGGATCGACAACCTGATGTTCGCGCGCGACAGCTATCGCGTGCAGGCGGTGCTCGACTGGGAACTGTCGACGCTCGGCAACCCGCTCGCCGATCTCGCGTACTTCTGCATGTGCCTGCGGCTGCCGTCGGGCGGGCAGGTACGCGGGCTCGCGGGCCAGGATCGCGCGGAACTCGGCATTCCCGACGAAGCGGCGATCGTTGCGCGCTATTGCGAGCTGCGCGGCATCGAGCCGATCCGCGACTGGCATTTCTACCTCGCATTCAGTTTCTTCCGGCTCGCGGCGATCGCGCAGGGCGTGAAGGCGCGCGCGCTGCAGGGCAACGCATCGAGCGAGCAGGCGCTGCGCGTCGGCGCGATGGCCGGGCGTCTCGCCGAGATGGCCATCGGCGTGATCGACGCGCATCGCTGACCGCACCGGGCACGACACCACATCAATGGAGGAGCACAGCAACATGGCAACGAATCTGTTCGACCTGACGGGCAAGATCGCACTGGTGACGGGCGCAAGCCGCGGCATCGGCGAGGAAATCGCGAAACTGCTCGCGGAGCAGGGCGCGCACGTGATCGTGTCGAGCCGCAAGCTCGACGACTGCCAGGCCGTGGCCGACGCGATCGTCGCGGCGGGCGGCCGCGCCGAGGCGCTGGCCTGCCACGTCGGGCGCCTGGAAGACATCGCCGCGACGTTCGAGCATATCCGCGGCAAGCACGGGCGGCTCGACATCCTCGTGAACAACGCGGCCGCGAACCCGTATTTCGGACACATCCTCGATACCGATCTCGCCGCTTACGACAAGACGGTCGACGTGAACATCCGCGGCTACTTCTTCATGTCGGTCGAGGCCGGCAAGCTGATGAAGGAACACGGCGGCGGCGCGATCGTCAACACGGCGTCGGTGAATGCGCTGCAGCCGGGCGACCGGCAGGGCATCTACTCGATCACGAAGGCGGCCGTCGTCAACATGACGAAGGCGTTCGCGAAGGAATGCGGGCCGTTCGGCATCCGCGTGAACGCGCTGCTGCCGGGGCTCACGAAGACGAAGTTCGCGGGCGCGCTGTTCGCCGACAAGGACATCTACGAGACGTGGAAGGCGAAGATCCCGCTGCGCCGCCACGCGGAACCGCGCGAAATGGCCGGCACCGTGCTGTACCTCGTGTCGGACGCGGCGAGCTACACGAACGGCGAATGCATCGTCGTCGACGGCGGCCTGACGATCTGAGCGCGCGATGAAGATCGACAGCTACGCCGGGCAGGCCGTGATGATCACCGGCGCCGCGAGCGGCTTCGGCGCGTTGCTCGCGAGCGAGCTCGCCGCGATGGGCGCGCGGCTGGCGCTCGGCGACCTGAACGGCGAGGCGCTCGAACGCGTGGCCGCGCCGCTGCGCGCGGCCGGCGCCGACGTGATCGCGCGGCGCTGCGACGTGCGTGCCGAAGCGGAAGTCGCCGCGCTGGTGCATGCGGCGGCCGAGCGTTTCGGCCGGCTCGACGTGGGCATCAACAATGCGGGCATCGCACCGCCGATGAAGGCGCTGATCGACACCGACGAAGCCGATCTCGACCTGAGCTTCGCGGTGAACGCGAAGGGCGTGTTCTTCGGGATGAAGCACCAGATCCGCCAGATGCTCGCGCAGCGCGAAGGCGTGATCCTGAACGTCGCGTCGATGGCCGGGCTCGGCGGCGCGCCGAAGCTGGCCGCCTACGCGGCGTCGAAGCATGCGGTGGTCGGGCTCACGAAGACGGCGGCCATCGAATACGCGCGCCACGGCATTCGCGTGAATGCGGTGTGCCCGTTCTACAGCACGACGCCGATGGTCACCGACAGCGATATCGGCGACCGCCAGGATTTTCTCGCGCAGGGCTCGCCGATGAAGCGGCTCGGCCGGCCCGAGGAAATCGTCGCGACGATGCTGACGCTGTGCGCGAAGGAAAACACTTATCTGACCGGGCAGGCCGTCGCCGTCGACGGCGGTGTCTCGGCCTTCTGACGGAACCGAACGAACGGAATCGAGGAGTCGATCATGGACTTTGGCTACACCCCGAAAGTGGAAGAACTGCGCAGCCGCGTGCGCGCATTCATGGATGCACACATCGTGCCGCGCATCCGCCAGTGGAACGAGGAAGTGCACGCGGGCCAGTATCCCGTGTCGTTCATGGAGGAACTGAAGGAGCGCGCGAAGGCGGAAGGGCTGTGGAACCTGTTCCTGCCGCACCTGAAGGACGACGAGCCCGGCACGGGCCTGACGAACCTCGAATACGCACCGCTCGCCGAGATCATGGGGCGCGTGGGCTGGGCGTCGGAAGTGTTCAACTGCAACGCACCGGACACCGGCAACATGGAGCTGCTGCACATGTTCGCGACGCCCGAGCAGCGCGAGCAGTGGCTGAAGCCGCTGCTGCGCGGCGAGATCCGTTCGGCGTTCGCGATGACGGAGCCCGATGTCGCATCGTCGGATGCGACGAACATCACGACGCGCATCGAGCGCGTGGGCGACGAGTACGTGATCAACGGCCGCAAGTGGTTCATCACCAACGCCGCGCATCCGAACTGCAAGATCTTCATCGTGATGGGCAAGACCGATCCCGAGGCCGAGTCGCACCGGCAGCAGAGCATGATTCTCGTGCCGCGCGACACGCCGGGCGTGACGGTCGTGCGCAACATCACGGTGGTCAATCACTACGCGCCGGAAGGGCATTGCGAGATCACGTTCGACAACGTGCGCGTGCCGGCGAGCAACCTGCTCGGTGAGGAAGGCAGCGGCTTCGCGCTCGCGCAGGCCCGCCTCGGGCCGGGCCGCATCCACCACTGCATGCGGTCGATCGGCGCGGCCGATCTCGCGCTGGAGCTGATGGTCGACCGCGCGCAGTCGCGCGTCGCGTTCGGCAAGCCGCTGAACCGGCACGGCACGGTCGGCGAATGGATCGCGCGCTCGCGCATCGAGATCGAGCAGGCGCGCCTGCTCGTGCTGAAGGCCGCGTGGATGATCGACAAGGTCGGCGCGAAGGCCGCGCGCAAGGAAATCGCGATGATCAAGGCGCTGGTGCCGACCGTATACGCGAACGTCTGCGACCGCGCGATGCAGGTGTTCGGCGCGGCGGGGTTGAGCCCCGATACGCCGCTCGCCGACCTCTGGACCTGGGGCCGCGCGCTGCGCTTCGCCGACGGCCCGGACGAGGTGCACCTGCAGGCGATCGCGCGGATGGAAATCAAGGACGGCGAGCCGGGTTCGACGGCGCCGTACCTGACGCCGCCGCTGCGCGCCTGAGCGTCGCGCCGGGATGCGCAGGGCCGTGGACGAGCGGGTGGCGCACGCCGTAAGATGCCGGCAAGGAGATCCGGCGATGCGCCTTTCGAAGATTGACCTGAACCTGTTCGTCGTATTCGACGCGATCTACACCAAGCGCAACCTGACGCGCGCGGCCGAGGTGCTGAATCTCACGCAGCCGGCCGTCAGCAACGCGCTGGCGCGGCTGCGCAAGACCCTGAACGATCCGCTGTTCGTCAGCACGCCGGCCGGGATGATGCCGACGCCGCTGGCCGAGAACATCGTCGGCCGTGTGCGCGAGGCGATGCAGCTGCTCGATTCGAGCGCGCACGAAGGCGACGTGTTCGATCCGGCATCGTCGAAGCGCGTGTTCCGGATGAGCATGAGCGACCTGACCGAAGCGCTGCTGCTGCCCGCGCTCGGCGAACTGCTGCAGAAGCATGCGCCCGGCATGCACGTGCGCAGCTACACGATGGATCGCCGTGAAGTCGCGACCGCGCTCGCGAACGGCTCCGTCGACATCGCGATCGACGCGCCGCTGATCGGCGATCCGCACCTGCATCAGGCGCTGCTCGTGCGCGACCGCTATGCGTGCATGATCCGCGACGATCACCCGTTCAAGGGCGACACGCTCACCATGGACGACTACCTGTCGATGGGGCACATCCACGTGTCGAGCCGCCGCAAGGGCAGCGGGCACGTCGACGCGGAGCTGACGCGCCTCGGGTTGCGCCGCACCATCCAGATGCGCGTGCAGCACTACATGGTCGCGCCGCTGATCGCGATGCGCGGCGACCTGGCGCTGACGGCACCGCTGCGCCTGCTGCAGCGGTATCCGGCGCGGATTCTCGAACTGCCGTTCGAGATGCCGGCGCTCGAATACTTCTGCTACTGGCATCGCAGCGCGGATCAGGATCAGGGCAGCCGGTGGCTGCGCGAGCAACTGGTGACGCTGATGGGCGGGATCGGCGAACCGAGGTGATGCGCACGCGGCGGCGGTCAGCTTCGCAATGCCCGCGCCAGCACCTTCGCCACATGCACGGCCTGCGCTTGCGCGCCGTCCTGAATCTGATGCCGGCAACTCGTGCCGTCCGCGACGACGATCGCGCCTTCCGCCCGCGCACGCACGGCCGGCAGCAGCGACAGCTCGGCCATGGCCTGCGATGCGGCGTAATGCTCGGCTTCATAGCCGAAGCTGCCGGCCATCCCGCAGCACGACGATTCGACCGGCGATACCTTGAGCCCCGGAATCCAGCGCAGCACCGTCTGCACCGGCGTGAACGCGCCGAACGCCTTCTGATGGCAGTGGCCGTGCACGAGCGCTTCGTTCGCATCGATCGCGTGCAGCTGCAGCGACAACCGGCCGGCCTCGTGTTCGCGCACGAGAAACTCCTCGAACAGGAACGCGTGGCTCGCGAGCCGTGTGGCTTCGTCGCCATAACCGTAGGCAAGAAACTCGTCGCGCATCGACAGCAGGCACGAAGGCTCCAGCCCGACGATCGCGATACCGCGTTCGAGGTACGGCCGCAGCGCATCGAGCGTGCGCCTGGCCTCGGACTTCGCTTCGTCGACGAGCCCGGCCGTGAGGAACGTGCGGCCGCAGCACAGTGGCCGCGCGCCTGCGCGCACGTTGAAATGCACGGTGTAGCCGGCCGCTTCGAGCACGGCCTGCGCGGCGCGCGCGTTGTCCGGTTCCTGGTAGTTGCTGAACGTATCGACGAACAGCAGCACTTCGCGGGTGGCCGAGCCGGTTTGCGAGGGCGTTGATGCACCCGCCCCCGCCCCCGTATCCGCCAGAAACGGCCGCGCGAACCCGGGCAGCGCACGCTGCGGCGCGAGGCCGATCCATCGCTTGATCGACGACGCGACGACCGGCACGCGATCGACGAACGCGATCGCGCCGCGCATGCGCGCGGCCCACGGCGCATAACGCGGCAGATACGCGACGAGCCGTTCACGCAGCGTCGTGCCGTGCTTGCGGTTCCACGCATGCCGCGCCTCGATCTTGAAGCGCGCCATGTCGACGCCCGTCGGACAGTCGCGTTTGCAGCCCTTGCACGACACGCACAGGTCGAGCGCGGCCTTCACGTCGTCGCCGGCGAGGCCGTCGGCGCCGAGCTGGCCCGTCACCGCGAGCCGCAGCGTGTTCGCACGGCCGCGCGTCACGTGCTGTTCATCGCGCGTCACGCGGTAGCTCGGGCACATCGTGCCCGCGTCGAACTTGCGGCAGTGGCCGTTGTTGTTGCACATCTCGACGGCCGACGCGAGCCCGTGCGTGATGTCGGTGCCCGAGCCGGGGGCGGTTTCTTCGCCGGTCAGCGGATTGCGCGTGACGTTCCATGCCGACCAGTCGAGCGCGGGCCGCAGCGGCAGCGCCGCATAGCCGGGCGCGAAACGGAAATGCTCGCGCGCATCCATCTTCGGCGGATTGACGATCTTGTCCGGGTTGAAACGGTTGTCGGGATCGAACAGCGTCTTGATCTCCGCGAACGCCGCATTCAGGCGCGGGCCGTACTGCCACGCGACCCATTCGCCGCGGCACAGCCCGTCGCCGTGTTCACCCGAATACGCGCCCTTGTACTCGCGCACGAGTGCCGCCGCCTCTTCGGCGATCTCGCGCATGCGCGTCGCGCCGTCGCGCCGCATGTCGAGGATCGGCCGCACGTGCAGCGTGCCGACGCTCGCATGCGCGTACCACGTGCCTTCGGTCTCATGCCTGTGGAACACGTCGGTCAGGCGGCGCGTGTATTCCGCGAGGTGTTCGAGCGGCACCGCGCAATCCTCGATGAACGACACCGGCTTGCCGTCGCCCTTCATGCTCATCATGATGTTCAGCCCGGCCTTGCGCACCTCCCACAGCGCCTTCTGCGCGCCGGCATCGGTCATCTTCACGACGCTGCCGGGCAGGCCGAGATCGGCCAGCAGTTCGGCGAGCCGGTCGAGCTGCGCGTGTTGCGCGTCGCGCGATTCGCCCGCGAACTCGACGAGCAGGATCGCCTGCGGCTGGCCGACCAGCGCCTGTTCGATCACGGGCCGGAACGCCGGGTTCTCCATCGACAGGTCGATCATCGTGCGATCGACCAGCTCGACGGCCACCGGCTTCAGCTTCACGATGTGCTGCGCGGTGTCCATCGCCTGGTAGAAGGTCGGGAAGTTCACGACGCCAAGCGTCTTGTGCGCGGGCAGCGGCGCGAGCTTCAGCGTGATCTGCCGGCTGTAGGCGAGCGTGCCTTCCGAGCCGACGAGCAGGTGCGCGAGATTCGCATGGCCGTCGTCGGTATAGGAGCGCGGGTTCTGGCAGTCGAACAGGTCGAGGTTGTAGCCGGCCACGCGGCGCAGCACCTTCGGCACGCGCTCGACGATCTCGTCGCGCTCGCGTTTCGCGATGCGTTCGACGCCGTGCAGCAGCTCGAGCGTGCGGCGATCGGTGACGGGTTGCGCGAGCGAACCGAACCGGCATTCGCTGCCGTCGGCGAGGATCGCGTCGATCGCGAGCACGTTGTGCACCATGTTGCCGTACTCGATCGAGCGCGACCCGCACGAGTTGTTGCCGGCCATCCCGCCGATCGTGCATTGCGCAGCCGTCGACACGTCGACCGGAAACCACAGCCCGTGCGGTTTCAGCCACGCGTTCAGGTGGTCGAGCACGATGCCGGGCTCGACGGTGACGGTGCGTGCCTGCGCATCGAATGCGACGATCCGGTTCAGCCATTTGCTGTTGTCGACGACGAGCGCCTCGCCGACCGTCTGCCCGCACTGGCTGGTGCCGGCGCCGCGCGCGAGCACGGGAATCTTGCGGTCGCGCGCGATGTCGAGCGCGATCCGCAGGTCGTCCTGGTCGCGCGGCACGACCACGCCGAGCGGCATGATCTGGTAGATCGACGCGTCGGTCGCATAACGACCGCGGCTCGCGCGGTCGGCGTAGACGTCGCCGCGCATTTCGCGCCGCAGCCGCTCGAACAGCGGCGACAGCGCGGCGCCTTGCGACGGCACGAGATGGACGGGGCGAACCAGCGAAGGCGAGACGGCGGATGTCATGGCGGCGGTCGGTATCGGGTGGGAACGGATCGGGCGAGGATCGGGTGAGGCTCAGGCGAGCGTGACGCTGACGGGCGGCAGCCCCGCGATGCGGCCGACGGCCGTGCCCGCGGCCTGCGGAAAATGCATGCCCGTGTACGAGCCGGTCGTGACGACGGTGCCGGCCGGCAGCGCGATGCCGCGTCGCGACGCGTGATTCACGAGCCACGGCAGCAGGCGGCGCGGGTCGCCGGCCGGGTTGGTGCCAGGTGCGGTGCCGGCGATGTCGTGCCCGTCGAACGTGAACGCCGGGGCCGGCGCGTCGAACGGGAAATCGGCGCGATAGCCGGTCATCTCGCCCAGCACGAGCGCACCGTGGTTCTGCAGGTCGGCGAGCTGGGCGGCAGGCGCGACGTCCGGCCATTCGCGGATGCGGCTCGCGACGATCTCGATCGCGGCGCCCATCTGCGCGATACCGTCGAACACTTCGTCGTCGGCATAGGCGGGCGCACGCGGCGCGAAGTCGCGGCCGAAGCGGAACGCGATCTCCAGTTCGAGGCCGAGCGGCCGGAACGCGCCGCGCGGCAGCGTGACGCCGCTCGCATGGCGGCAGTCGTCCGGCAGCGGCGCGCCCTGGATCGGCCCGTCGGGCCGTTTCGCGCCGACCTTCCACGCGCCGATCGCGGCGCGGCGCTCGGCGAGCAGTTGCGCCTGCACCGCATAGGCGGCGTCGGCATCGGCGGGGACGAGGGCTGAAGGCAGCGCGGCGAACGCGATGCCGTGTTGCCAGCCGGCGGCGAGCCGGACGGCGAGGTCGTGGGTAGCCTGGGTCATCGTTGCAGTCGGGGAAAAGGCGGGCGCCGCGGGCGGCAGCGCCCCGTTGGCATCAGGCCGGCGAGCGATTGGCGGCCGGTTGTTCGGCGGGTGCGTCGGCGAAGCGGCTTTCCGGCTGCATGCGGAACGCGAGCAGCACGCCCACGCCCATCAGCACCATGCTGCCGATGAACGGCAGCTCCCAGCTGCCGAAGCGGTCGATCACGAAGCCGGAGATCACGGGCGACAGGATCGCCGCGAGCGCGGAGCCGGAATTCATCATCCCGCTCGCGGTGCCCGAGTATTCCGGCGCGATGTCCATCGGCACGGCCCACATCGGGCCGATCGTCATTTCGGCGAAGAAGAAGCCGGCCGCGAGGCACGCCATCGACACGTACAGGTGATGCGTGAACAGCAGCGGCAACAGCGACAGCAGCGTGAGCAGCATGCAGATCGACACCATCCAGCTGCGTGCGCGCTTGAGGCTGCCGGTGCGCGCGAGGATGCGGTCGGTGACGATCCCGCCGAGCGTGTCGCCGATCACGCCCGCGAAGAACACCGCCGACGCGAAGACGGCCGATTTCTTCAGGTCGAGGTCGTAGCTGTGCAGGAAATACTGCGGAATCCAGCTCAGGAACAGCCACAGCGTCCAGCCGTAGCAGAAGTACACGATCGTGACCGGCATCATCCGGCGGAACAACGGGCCCCAGGGCACGGCGGCGGGTTTCGGCTTCGGTTGCGGCAGCGCGTCGAGTTCGGTCTGCGTGATGCGTGGGTGGTCCTTCGGGTGTTCGGTATAGACGAGCGCCCACACCGCGACCCACACGATGCTGATCACGCCGCAGATATAGAACGATTCGCGCCACCCGTACACGGCCATCACCGCGACGACGGCGGCCGGCGCGACCGCGTTGCCGACGCGCGAGAACGCATGCGTGATGCCCTGCGCGAAGCCGCGTTTCTCGCGCGGCACCCAGCGCGACATCGCCGACGTGGCCGCCGGGAACGTCGCGCCTTCGCCGAGCCCGAGCAGCAGGCGCGCGGCGAGCAGCGACGCGAGGCCGCCGGCCATCCCGGTGAGCAGCGTCGCGACGGCCCACAGCAGCCCGCAGGCGAGCAGCGTGCGGCGCGCGCCGAAGCGGTCGCTGACCCAGCCGCCGATAATCTGGAATACGAGATACGGATACGCGAACGCGGAGAACACGAGGCCGATCTCCGTCCTGTTCAGCCCGAATTCCTTGCCGAACCCGGCAGCGGCCGTGCTCACGTTCACGCGATCGAGGTACGTGATGAAGTACATCACGCACAGCATCACCAGCACGATGCCGGTCGCTCGGAACAGCTTCATGTTTCGTCTCCTGGATGTTGTCTGGCTTGCTGCCCGTGCCGGCGTCGAGGCCGGCATCGAGATGGGTCGTGCCGATGAAGCGGGGCGGGCGCCGGCAGCGGCCGGTGCGTGTCGCGACGACCGTGCGCGGCCGCCCGTGAAGCGGAAAGGGCACGTCGGGCGGCGTGCGGAAATCGTGCGCGCCGCCCGCCGGCGCTCAGGCTGCCGCGCGCAGCGCGGGTGCGTGCGTGTTCGATGCGAGGGTGTCCATTGCCGCGACGACGCCGCTCGCGGCAACCGGCACGCCGGCGAGCTTCAGCCCCATCTCGCAGCCGGCGAGCGTGGCCATCAGCGTGAGGTCGTTGCAGTCGCCGAGATGGCCGATGCGGAACATCTTGCCGCGCATCTTGCCGAGCGCCTGCCCGAGCGACATGTCGAAGCGTTCGTAGATCAGCTTGCGCACGGCGTCCGCGTCGACGCCGTCGGGCATCATCACGCCGGTCAGCACGGGGCTGTAGACGGCCGGGTCCGCGCACTGGATCTCGAGGCCCCACGCGCGCACCGCGCGGCGCGTGGCTTCCGCGAGCCGCTGGTGGCGCGCGAACACCGCGTCGAGCCCTTCGCCGAGGATCATGTCGAGCGCTTCGGCGAGCCCGTACAGCAGGTTGGTGTTCGGCGTGTACGGCCAGTAGCCGTTCCTGTTCGCCTCGATGATCTCGTGCCAGCCCCAGAACGCGCGCGGCAGCGTCGCGTGCCCGCTCGCCGCGAGCGCCTTCGGCGACACCGCGTTGAAGCTGATGCCGGGCGGCAGCATCAGCCCTTTCTGCGAACCCGACACTGTCACGTCGACGCCCCATTCGTCATGGCGGTAGTCGGCGGACGCGAGCCCCGAGATCGTGTCGACCATCAGCAGCGCCGGGTGGCCGGCCGCGTCGATCGCGCGGCGCACGGCCGCGATGTCGGAGGTGACGCCGGTGGAGGTTTCGTTGTGCACCACGCACACCGCCTTGATGGCGTGCGTGGTATCGGCGCGCAGGCGCGCCTCGATCATGTCGGGCTGCACGCCGCGGCGCCAGCCTTCGATGCCCGGCAGCCCGAGGAATTCGGGCTTCAGGCCGAGCGCGTCGGCCATCTTCTTCCACAGCGTCGCGAAGTGGCCGGTCTCGTACATCAGCACGGTGTCGCCGGCGCTCAGCGTGTTGGTCAGCGCGGCCTCCCATGCGCCGGTACCCGACGCCGGATAGATGATCACCGGCTGCGTGGTCTTGAAGATCTTCCTGATGCCGGCGAGCACCTTGAGGCCGAGCGCGCCGAATTCGGGGCCACGGTGGTCGATGGTCGGATAGCTCATCGCCCGCAGGATGCGGTCGGGCACCGGGCTCGGCCCCGGAATCTGGAGGAAATGGCGGCCGGACGGATGAAAGTCGAGTTGCAGCATGGTTGTTCTGTCTCCTTGGTTGCATTTTGAATTTTGCATGCAAAATACTTTAGCAGAGCGATCGCGGCAAACCCAAGGACTGATTTCGCCGAAAATGCCGGTGTTTACCCGGCGTTGGAAGGGAGATATTCGGGTCGGGCGAGTTGAAGTAGAATCGCGTGAAGCAAGAAGGAAGGATTTTGCATGCAAGATTTGAATGATCTGGAGCAAGCCGGCGGTGCGCCGGCACTGCCGAAACTGGAGCGGCAGCGGCTGCACGACACGGTCGTCGAGCACCTGCGCAAATTCATCGTCGAAGGCGTGCTCGCGCCGGGCATGCGGCTGAACGAGCGCGAGCTGTGCGAGACGCTCGGCATCTCGCGCACGCCGCTGCGCGAGGCGTTCAAGGTGCTGGCGGCCGAGGGGTTGCTGGTGCTGTCGCCGAATCGCGGCGCGAGCGTGTACCGGATGAGCGAATCGGAGATCCGCGAGACGTTCGAGCTGATGTCGGGGCTGGAGGCGTTTTCAGGCGAGCTGGCCTGCGAGCGCATCACGCAAGCGGAGCTCGCGGAGATCAAGGCGCTGCATTACTCGATGCTCGCGTGCCGGCTGCAGAACGACCTGCCCGGCTACTACAGCCGCAACCAGGAAATCCACGACCGCATCAACGAGGCCGCGCGCAACTCGGCGCTGCGCGCCACGTACCAGTCGATCAATCGCCGGATCATGTCGATGCGGTTCCGCTCGAACCAGCACGTCGAGAAATGGGATCGCGCGGTGCACGATCACGAGGAGATGATCAAGGCGCTGGAGGCGCGCGACGGCAAGGCGCTCGCGGCGATCCTGAGGCGGCATCTGCTGGAGAAGCGCGACGCGGTGTTGTTGCAGCAGGGAGCCGTGGACGCGTAGTCGCACGCCGCACGCGAACGGTCATCGCGTCGTGCGGGCAGGCCGCGCCGCTACATCGCCGCCCGCTGCCCCTCTCTCGGCCCGTGCCCCGTCCACCGCTTGAACGCGCGCCTGAAGTTGTGCGCGTCGCTGAACCCGACTTCGTGCGCGACGTCCTCGATCGACAGCCGCGGATTGCTCAGCAGCGTGAACGCGCGCTTGCGGCGGATCGTGTCGATCACCGTCTGGTACGACACGCCCTGGTCGGCGAGCCGCCGCCGCAGCGTGCGCTCGCTCATGCACAGCTGCGCGGCGATCTCGGCGAGCGACGGCGCATGCCGCAGGTCGCGCCGCATGATCCGTTCGATCGATTCGAGAAATTCGGTGCCTTCGGGTTCCGGCGGCAGCGCGTCCTGCAGGAATTCGAGCACCTGGCGATGCGCGAGCGGATCGTGGGTCGCGATCGGGCGGTTGCCGAGCGCGGCGTCGCACGAAAACAGGTTCTGCTCCTGTTCGAACCGCACCGGGCACGGGAACACGCGGGCGTATTGCTCCGCATAGGCCGGCGGCGGGTAGCTGAGATCGACGACCTTCGGCTGGAACGCGGGGCCGACGAGCGAGCGCCCGATCTTCATGAAGCTGCCGAACGCCTCCTCGACGAGGAACGCCTCGATGTCGGGCTCGAGGAAGACGTTGGTGGCGCGAACCGACAGCGTGCGCGCATCCGACATCACGTCGAAGCGCATCAGCGGCCCCGTGTGGCGCTGCAGCCCGATACCGGTCACGATCGCGTCCTTCAGCGTCGGGCTCGTCAGCATCGCATAGCCGACCAGCCCGATCGACGCGATCGTCTCGCTCGTGCCGAGTTCGAGGCCGAGCGCCCGCCCCGGCGCCATCTCGAGCGCGCGGCGGATCATCGTGCTCGCCTGGCGCAATGAAATCCGGCACGACGGATTCGACAGGTCGGCGACGTCGAAGCCGAGCCCGAGGCACAGCCGCGTGGGGTCGATGCCCAGTTCCTTGCTTGTCTCCGCGAGGCACCGCAACAGATGGACCGGCAGATTCGCCGTCGTATAACGGTCGGTATCGTCCATGGATGCTCCGTATTTTTTTCCATGGATTGTACTCGTCCCGCCCGGCCGGAGACCCGGCGCCGCCCCGGCCGCGATCGCCCACATCCCGCGCGGCCCCGCTTCAGAAGTAGTGACGCAGGCCGACCGTCGCACCGAGCTGCGTGGTGCCGGTGCTCGGCGCCTGCCCGTTCACGCCGACCAGCTGCGCGCCGACCAGCCCGCCGCGGTAGATCGCGTAGTCGACTTCCGCATAGAGCATTCTGCGCTTCGACAGGCTGTAGCCGGCGATCACCTGGAACTGGCGCGCACGGCCGTCGAAATCCGCCGTATAACCGGACTGCTGCGTCCACCACGCGTTGACGGCCGCCGTGAACGCCGACGTGAAGCGGTAGGTCAGCCCCGCGAGCGCCATCTTGCGGCGGCGGAACCCGCCGGGCACGGTCGGGTCGACCACCTGCGCGGGCGAGATGATGCCGAGCCCCGCCAGATCGGTCGGGCTGAACGGGCCGTTCTCGAACGACGTGAAGTCGTTGTCGCGTGCGTTCTCGATGTAGCCGGCGTTGACGGTCGCGTTGCCGATCGTCACCGAGCCGCCGCCCGTGTAGATGTCGAATTTCCCGTGCGTGACGTCGTCCCAGCTGCGCATGAACGATGCGCCGACCGTGAACGGCCCCTTGTCCGGCGCATACGCGGCGGCCGCGCCGAGCTGGCCGCCGCGCACGCCGCCGCCCGCGTGGCCGCCCGGCGCGTATTGCGCGAGCAGGTAGAAGCTGCCGAGCTGCGCGCCGTACTGGATCATGTTGCTGGTGCGCGCGCCCGCGAGCATCGTCTGCTCCGGCTTGAACAGGTTGAAGTACGGATCCTGCGGGCCGGCCCACAGGTTCGAGCCGAAGGTCAGCGACGCCATCTCGAACGGCACGTTGTACTGGCGCCCGAGCGAGAGCTGACCGAGCGACGTCGACGTCAGCCCCACGTACGCGACCTGGAAGAAATTCGGCGAGCCGGCCGGCACGATGGCGCCGCTGTTGGGGCCGAAGTGGCTTTCGACGTTGAACTGCGCGGACAACCCGCCGCCCAGATCCTCATTGCCCTTGAGGCCCCAGTAGCTTTCCGTCAGGCCGCCCCCGTCGGCCATCGAGATCTTGCGGCCCGTCGACACCGGTGTGCCGTCGGCGCCGTAGGACACGCCGTGCGTTTCGTAGCGGATGCCGGCATCGATCACGCCGTACAGCGTCACGTTGCCTTGCGCGTGCGCACCGGTACCGGCCAGGACCATCATCGCGCAGCACGCGGCGCGAACGCTATCGTGACGATTCATTCTTCTGGACTCCGCATCGAACTGGGGACGGACGGCTCGCACCGTCGGGAACGACTGTAGAAAGCCAAATTTGCGCGGGCCAAGGCCGCGGCGGCCATTCTCGTGGTGCGTCGCGGCCACGGCATGGCGCACTGCGGTCAGGGCGCCGCGCCGGCCACGGCAGCGGGTGCCGCGCGGCGCAGCGCCAGCCGCACGAACGGGGCGGCGGCCAGCACGGCCACGCACAGCACGTGGGCGACGCGCGTGCCGCCGAAGCGGCCGAGCAGCGCGCCCGACAGCGCGGTGCCGATGCCGGCCGCGAAGAACGTGATGACGAGCGTGCGCGCGACCAGCGAGCCGTCCGGGTCGACGTCGGAGAGCATGCCGGTGAGGAACGGCACGATCACGAAGAACGCACTGTTCAGCACGAACTGGCTCAGGAAGTACGCGCTGCCGCCGCGCGCGCCGAAGAACCATTCGATCGACGCGATCATCGCGAGCTGCGCGGCCCAGATCAGCGCGAGGCGGTGCCGGTGGCTGGCCGGATGCGACGGAATCGCCGCGCCGACGAAGCCGAGCAGGGACGACACCGACAGCAGCACGCCGATCGTCGTGGGCGACAACCCGGCACGCTCGCCGACGAAGCCGGCGATCGCCCATTGCGACGCCTGCACGCCGTAGACGAGCGCCGTCACGACCCAGATCGCGATCACCGGCCGCCACGGCAGCGTGCCGGCGCGCAAGCGGGCCTGCGCGGGCGCGCTCGCGAACGCGTCGATGCCGCGGATCGCGGGCGCCAGCACGGCGACGACGGCGGCCAGCAGCGCGAACACCCAGCGCCCGAGCCACGCGGCCGGCAGCGCGGAGATCAGCACGAGGATGCCGCCGTTGACGACGCCCGCGAGCAGGTTGATTTGCCCCCACAGGCGGTCTGTCGATGCGCGCTGCGACACGCCGGACGCGACGACGACGAACAGCATCCCCTCGAACAGCCCCGTCATCCCGCGTGCGAGCGCCGCCGACACGATGCCGGGCGCGACCGCGCCGAGGGCCTGGCCGGCGATCGTGCCGATCAGGCCGGCCAGCGTGAACGGCTGAGCGGCGCGCGCGATCCGGTGCGACAGCAGCGCGCAACTGATCGCGATGCCGAGGATCTCGGCGCTGACGAGCGCGGTCGCGGTGCCTTCGTCGAGCCGGAAGCGCGTCATCACCGCCGCGACGAGAAACGGCGACAGGATCAGGCCGTTGGTGGCGGCCGCGAACGCGAGCGCAAGGCGGACGACGGCGCCGGTCGACGGATCGGGACGCGACGGCGCGGCCGCGTGCGGCGTGGCTGTGCTCATGAGGCCTCCTGGCTGGATCGCGGCCGGTCTTGCGCGACGCCGGCCGTTTCGTGCATCGGGTGTGTCCCCCGGCGGGCCGGCGTGGCGCGAGCGGTGGCGCTTGCGTTTGCGCCTGCGCTTTGCGGCAGGCCGAACAGCGTACGCAGGTACGGCGTCAGGAAGCGGCCGTGCGGGTCCATCCGCTCGCGCAGCGCGAGGAAATCGTCCCAGTGCGGGTAGCACGCCGCCAGCTCGGCGGCCTTCATCGCATGCACCTTGCCCCAGTGCGGCCGCCCGCCGTGATTGCGGCAGATGGCCTGCACGCCCGAGAAATACGCGTCGAACGGCATCCCGCGATACTGGTGCGCCGAGATGCGTACGCTGTCGCGCCCGTAGTCGGGGCTCAGCCAGATGTCGTCGCCGCGCACCCAGCGGTATTCGAGCGGGAACATCAACGGAAAGCTGCGGCGCGCGATGAATGCGCGGATTTCGCGCAGCGCGTCGGCGCCGCGGTCGGCGGGCACCGACCACTCCATTTCGTTGAAGCGCACGCGGCGCACCGTCGACAGCATCGCGTAGCTCGCATCCACGTGCCGGCCGGCCGACACGGTCGATGCGCACAGCCGGCTCAGCGCCGGGCACAGCGCCGGCACGCGCCGGCCGAGCCCGCACAGTGCGCCGAACACCGTGTTCTCGAGGAACGACTCGGACGCGCGGCTCGCCCAGTGCACCGCGTCGGCCGGCTCGTCGGTCATGTCCCACGCCTTGGTCAGCACGGTGTCCGTGTGCGGGAACCAGTAGAACTCGAACGAGCGATGCCTGGCGATCAGCGTGTTCGCCTGAGCGAGGCAATCGTCGAGCCGCATGCCGCCGCGCTCGAGGCGCAGCTTGAACGCGGGCACGAGGCGCAGGCCGATCTCGGTCAGCACGCCGAGCGCGCCGAGCCCGATCCGGCCGCCGGCGAACAGCTCGGGATGCGTGTCGGCGCTCGCGCGAATCTCGCTGCCGTCCGCGCACATGAAGGTCAGGCTGTCGATCTGCGTCGCCAGGTTGCCGAGCGTGATGCCGGTGCCGTGCGTGCCGGTGCTGGTCGCGCCGGCGATCGACTGCACGTTGATGTCGCCGAGGTTCTCCATCGCGAGGCCGTGCGCGGCGAGCGCCGGGCCCAGCGCCCACAGCCGCGTGCCGGCATGCACGCGCGCGACGCGCCGGTCGCGGTCGACGTCGATCACGCCCTGCATCGCGTCGAGCGACAGGATCACGTCGTCGGTCTGCACGAGCGGCGAGAACGAGTGCCCGGCGCCGGCCGCGCGCACGGTGGCGCCGGCTGCCGCCGCGTCGCGCAGCACCGCCGCGAGCGCGGCGTGCGACGCGGGCGTCGACACGGTTGCATCAGGACTGCAGACATATCCCGACCAGTTACGCCACATGGCATTGTCTCCGTGGTTGTCGATCGAATGAGGTGAACGGTTTGAACGACGGGCCGCGCGGCCCGCTAGAAAAAGCTCTTGCCTTCGCCGCGATAGGTGGGCGCCTCGCCGACCACGCGGCCGCCGCGGATCAGCAGCAGCGTGTTGAAGCGTTCGCACAGTTCGCCGGCCTTCGCGTGGCGGAACAGGATCGGATCGCCGATCGCCGGTGCGACGCCGCGCGGCACGCGCACGGGCGTCTGCACCTCGCCCGCGCCTTCGTTGTCGATCAGCGTGCAGCCGGCCGGCAGCCACGGGCGGGGCAGCCGGCTCTTGCCGGCCGGGCCCGACGCGATATAGCCGCCGCCCGAGCAGGTCACGATGCCCGGCTGCGGAATCCGCACGACCGGCAGCGCGAAGCCGGCGGCGGGTTGCGCATGAAACGCCGCATAGTGATCGAACAGCGCCGGCGCGTAGAGGCCGGAGCCGGCGGCGAGCTCGGTGACCGACGCGTCGCCCAGCGTGCTTTCGAAGCTGCCGGTGCCGCCGCCGTTCACGAAGCGCAACGTGTGGCCCGCCGCCGCGAGCGCCTGCACGGCTGCGTGGCGGCGCGCGTTGATCTCGCGCGCCGAGCGGCGCTTCAGGTGGCGTACCAGCGCGTTGCGCGCGCCGCTGCCCGGCTCCGTGTCGGCCACGCCGGCGATCTGTCCTTCGTAACCCATCAGCCCGTCGAGCCGCACGTGCTGCCGCTCGCCGATGCGGTTCGCGAGGGCGAGTGCGGCGGCCACGTCGCGCACCGGCGAGCGGTACATGCCGAAATACAGGCCCGGATACGCGGACGACATGTCGAGATCGATCGCGAGCGGGATCGTCACGCTTTCCGCGCGTGCGAGGCGGTCGATCGCGTCGACCTGGGCGGCATCGTCGACCATCAGCGTGATCGAGCGGCCCCGCCTGAGCTGCGCGGCCACCGCGCGAAGGTCGTCGGCCTCGACGGTCGGATAGGCGACGACGATGTCGTCGAACCCGCCGTCCGCAAGCCACGCGGCTTCCGCGGCCGAATAGCACAGCAGCCCCTGCATGAACGGGCCGGCGGCGAGCACCGCGCCGATCAGTTCGCGCGAGCGTACCGATTTCGTCGCGAGCCGGATCGGCAGGCCGCGCGCGCGGCGCTTCAGGTCGGCGAGGTTCGCGTCGAGGCAGTCGAGATCGACGAATGCGGCGGGAAGGCGGCGGCCCGCGAGCGCATCGCGGTAGGTCGGATAGTCGTGGACGGCGGCGGGTGCGCGATGCGGAAGGTCTGCACGGCTCATGGAACGGGCTCGGCTGGGTGGGGTGTGTGCCGCGCCGATCGTTCGGCGCGTGTCGGAAACCAGCATAGGGCCGGCCAAAATGACGACCAAGCGCTCAGCGGGTCGTTCGACGGGTCTTATCCGGCCATCCGTATCGGCCACGCGCAAGCGTGAGCGTCGCGCCCCGTGAAGGTGGATCGCTGCTTGCTTGGTGTCGCGGCGCACATGGCGTGTGCCGGCGCGAACCACCGCCGGACGGGCACGACGCTCGACATCACGCGCGTGCCGATGCGACAACGAAATGCGTTTCAAACGTCTTGCCGGCCATCGCCGACGCGCGCAGGTTTAGTGCCCGCGTTCTAGTGCCGCTTTTGACTGCATGCCGGATTCGACCTAGAACCTACTCGCGGATGCACCGGCGAAGAACGGCATGACGTGACGAGGAGGCGACGTGAAGAAGAACAGGGCACTCTGGCGGCGCACGGGCGCGATCGCGGCGATCGGCGTGGCCGCCGTCGCGATCTGGCGATACGAAGCGGCGACACCGGCGCAAGCCGCGTCGTCCGGCACGCCGGTCGCGACGGCGGGCACGCGGTCCGGCGCGGCCGATACGTTCGGTACCGACGTCGGCGCCGCGACACCGGGCCCCGAGGAGCGACGGCTCGACGTCGACGCGCTGCGCCGCAGCCTTGCCGGGCGCCCCGATGCGGACGCGGAAGTGAAGCGCATCGTCGCATTCGCGCGCTTCCGCGACGAGGTCGCCGCTTACGGCGATCGCCGCAACAGCCTGCCGCCAACCGAGCGCGACGCGCTCGCGCGCCGGATTCTCGACGAACTTCCCGACCACGTCGCGCGCAACGAGATCGTGCCGGTGCAGGCCGAAGCGCTGAGCGCGGCGCTGCTGACCGACACCGAGGCCGACCCCGCGACGCGCGGCGCGGCGATCCGGTCGATGCGCGCGCAATGGGACACCTATGCGCAGCGGACGGTCGGCCCGTCGCCGGCGCAGGACCCGCGCTATCTCTCGTACGAACAGCAGAGCCGCGACGTCGTCCGGCAGGTTCAGGCGAGCATTCCCGATCCCGACCAGCAGCAAGCCGTCATCGCGCAACGCCTGCAGGCGCTGCGCGTCCAGCTGTTCGACGGCGCTTCACCGTCCGGCGTGCACTGAGCGCCGAATCCGCGCGGCCGGGGCGGCGCCCGGCGGCCGCGTCACGTCCATCGACAAGGAGGGGAGATGTCCACAGCACGATGCCTGCTGCGCGCGGCCGTTGCCGCGCTGCTCGGTTGCGCGGTACTGAACGGTCACGCGGCCGATACGACGATGCCGGATCCGTCGGTTCCTTATTATTCGTGGTACGAAGTGACGTTGCCCGAGAGTACCGGTGCATCGTGCGGCAACGGCACGCCGATGCGCTTCTACATCAATCGCGCGCAGTCGGACAACCTGCTGTACATGATGGAGCCGGGCGGCGCGTGCTGGGACTACGGCACCTGCACGCAGACCTCGACCGGTGCCGAGGCCGGCCTCGGCGGCTTCAACCCGGACGGCATCCCGCACAACTACATGAACGGCACCGCGAACGAGAGCCTGCTGTCGTCGTTCCTGTCGCCGCTGCTGACGCGCATGGATCTCGCGCACATTCTCGTCGGCGAGCCGAAGGTCGAAACGCAGCAATGGACACAGGTTTTCGTGCCCTATTGCACCGGAGATATCCACATGGGCAGCGCGGTGCGCAACTACACGTCGCCGTCCGGCGACTGGCGCCTGCAGCACTACAGCGGGCTGAAGAACATCCAGGCCGTCGTGCAGTGGCTGACGTCGCACGGCTTCGGCAAGCCGAACCGGCTGCTCGTGTACGGGATGAGCGCGGGCGGCTACGGCACGCTCGCGAACTACGCGACGCTGCGCAACACGCTGCAGCCGCAGGCGCACAGTTCGCTGCTCGACGACGCCGGCACGGTGTTCAACACGCCGTTCGATGCGGACGCGGCCACGCATCCGTCGGTCGGCCTGTACGACCGCGTGCGCACCGAGTGGGGGATGACGGGCCCCGACGGGATGATCACCGTGAACAGCCGCCTGACCAGCCGGTTCGACCCCGGCAACATGGGGAGCGCGTACGCGGCGCTGTCGGCGACCTTTCCGCATGATCGTTTCGGTTTCTCCAGCTACCAGCGCGACAAGATCATCGCCGCGTATCACTATCGCGCGTTCGTGCCGGCCGTGATCGCGGCGCCGGACGACGCGACGAAGGACGCGCTGTCGCTCGCGATGTTCGGGAAGGAGCTGGACGGGCTGAAGCAGACGCTGAACCCGCTGCCGAACTTCGGCTATTTCATGCCGTGGGCGCGCAACGACTTCATCGCCAACCATCAGGTGACGGCGGTCAGCTTCACCGGGTCGGGGATCCACGAGAACGGCACCGACGCGGATATCGGCACGTTCGTCGACAACCTGCTGAACCAGCAGGACCCGGCCGAGACGCCGGTGATGAAGGCGTTCCGCACGCAGCAGTGGTCGGATTTCACGTTCTCGACGTTTCTCGCGTGGATCGACAGCGTGTTCAACCTGACCGGCGAAGCGGGGCCGATCTCGGGGCACCGGGCGTGAACGGGTGACGGAGGCGCGGCGCGCTGCACTGCGCCGCGCCGACGTTGCGCCGGGCGCGTGTGTTCAGTACGAATCGTCGTCGAAGCGGGACGATGCCGGCCGGCGCTTCATCTCCTTCAGCCATTCCCTGACGTTGTCCGGGTCGTCGAATTCGCGCACCGCGATGGCCAAGTCCTGGTTGCTGCGCTGCATGCCGGCAATGTCGCGCGTCAGTATCCGCATGACCGTATCGGGCGCGATCTTGACGGACGATGCGATGCCGTAGGTTCGGCGGAAGTGGGTTTCGACGTGCTGGATCTCCTGGTCCAGCTCGCGCACCTGTTCCTCCAGGATGCCGTTGTAGCGCATCAGCCGGTCTTCGCCGAGGCCGTCGATCGCGCGCCGGTCGATCTGCTCGATCTCCAGCTGCAGTTCCAGCAGTTGCAGCAGGTTGCCTTTCGCATACGCGTGGTTGACCCGCTGCATCAGCACGGTCTTGCGTTCCTGTTCCTTCGGATCGGTTTCGCGATCGGGATGCAGCACGCTCGCGAGCTTGCGATAGACGTCGCGGATCGACTTGCTCGATTCGGCCTGCTCGGCTTCGCGCCTCGCTTGCGCCGCCGATTGCCGGGGCGCCTTCTTGCGTTTCGCGCGCTGCGCCTCGCGGGCCTCGTGCTCGGCCATGTCGCGCCTGAACTGTTCGTCCAGCTCGGCTTGCATGCGCTCGGCGAGTTCGTCGGGCGACAGCGTGTCGAGATCGTCTTCCGGCGCGGGGGCGGGCGCCGGTTCCGGTGCCTGCTCCGGCCGTGCACGATCGGCTGCCGTACGGTCGTCGTCGCCGGATGCGCGGTGCCGGTTGTAGATGATCTTCAACTGGGCGTCGTCGCTGACGTCGAGCAGGTCGCGCGCCATGTTCACGATCACGTCGGACAGCGTGCGCTGCTCGGCCTTGCTCAAGCCCTTTTGCAGGAACGCGTCGTCGAGCCGGTTGAGCAGGCTGATCCGCAACGCCGTCGCCGCCTGCTCGAGCGGCAGCAGCCCGTCGACGAATTTCTTCTGGAAGGCCGGCGTCACGGCGTCCCATGCGCCGAGGCGTTCGCGCCGTGTTTCGATCTGCTGGACGAGCGTATTGAACGTCTTCTGGGCTTTCGACAGGCTGGCTGTCTCGTGGCCGGGCGCGATGACGACCGCGGCACCGCGTCGTGCGGTCATGATGAATGTCCTCCGGCCGCGGCAGGACGCGCAGCAGGCCGGTATTCTAGCCGGATGTGCGGCCGGCGGCGCGCAACGGCCTGCTTCGCCGGCGCTTCCGGCCGCGCGTTACGGCCGCGGCGCCGCGACCGCCGGTGCGCCCGCATCCGTGCCCGGCGTGCCGCCCGGCCCATAGGCGGCAGCGGCGTTGTTGCGTGCCGCGAGACGCTTGGCGGTCAGGCGCTCCTGCGCGGCGACGATGTCGCCCGGATAGTTGTCCCCGTTGCTGGCGACCGGGTCGTAGCCGACGGCTTCGAGGTCGAACAGTTCCTGGCGTACCTGCGCACGCGTGAGCGTCGAGTGCGACGACTGCGCGTACGACACGGCCGGCGCGGCGAGCAGGGCCGTCGCGGCAGCGGTGGCGACGACGACGGTGGCGATGATCGATTTCATGATTTCCTCAGACGGTTGCGTGGCGGTTCAGCGAACCGACGAAGCAAGTTTAGGAATCCATGCCGGCCGGATAAATGCCGATTCCGGGTGAACTGTGTTTCCGGAATGCGCCACAGTGGGCGACGGGCGTGCCGTGCCGCCGTGCCGCCGTGCCGCGGTGCCGCCACGTCGTCAATCGCCGAACAACTGCCCCTGCCCGGAGATCACGCGTTCGAAATCGTCGCGCAGGAACGGCAGGATCGCGTCGGCGACGGGCTGCAACTGGCGGCTCAGGTAGAACGCGTAGTCGATCGGCGAGCGCATCGTCTCGAGCGGCTCGGGGCCGGCCGTCGTCATCACGTAGCTGATCCAGCCGCCGCGCTGATATTGCAACGGCCGGCCCTGCGCGTGGTTGAACTCGTCGGCGATCCGCGCCGCGCGCACGTGCGGCGGCACGTTGCGCTCGTATTCGCGCAGCGGCCGGCGCACGCGCTTGCGGTAGACGAGCTGGTCGTCGAATTCGCCGGCCAGCGTGCGCTGCACGTAGTCGCGAATGAAGTCCTGGTAGGGCTCGCGGCTGAACACGCGTCGATACAGCTCGCGCTGGAACTGCTGCGCGAGCGGCGTCCAGTCGGTGCGCACCGTTTCGAGCCCCTTGAACACGAGATCCTCGCCGCCGTCGGCCGCCGCCGCGAGGCCCGCGTAACGCTTCTTGCTGCCTTCTTCCGCACCGCGCACGGTCGGCATCAGGAAGCGGCGGTAGTGCCGCTCGTACTGCAGTTCCAGCGCGCTCTCGAGCCCGAACTGGTCGCGCAGGTGCGCGTGCCACCAGCGGTTCACGTGTTCGACGAGCGCGCGGCCCTTGGCGCCGGCTTCGTCGTCGTCGTGCGCGCGGCCGAGCCACACGAACGTCGAATCGGTATCGCCATAGATCACTTCGTAGCCCTGCGCTTCGATCAGCTCGCGCGTGCGGTGCATGATCTCGTGCCCGCGCATCGTGATCGACGACGCGAGGCGCGGGTCGAAGAAGCGGCAGCCCGTCGAGCCGAGCACGCCGTAGAACGAATTCATGATGATCTTCAGCGCCTGCGACAGCGGCGCGTTGCGCTGCCGCTTCGCATCGTCGCGGCCTTCCCACACGCGGCGCACGATATCGGGCAGGCAGTGTGCGGTACGCGAGAAGCGCGCGCCGAGAAAGCCGGGCACCGATGCGTCGTCGCCGGGATTCGCGAGCCCTTCGATCAGCCCGACCGGATCGATCAGGAACGTGCGGATGATCGACGGGTAGAGGCTCTTGTAGTCGAACACGAGCACCGAGTCGTACAGCCCGGGGCGCGAATCCATCACGAAGCCGCCGGGGCTGTTTTGCCCCGTCACGTCGCCGAGGTTCGGCGCGACGTAGCCGAGCCGGTGCATGCGGGGCAGGTACAGGTGCGTGAAGGCCGCGACCGACCCGCCGGTGCGATCGGCCGCGAGGCCCGTCACGCTCGCGCGTTCGAGCGCGAAGGACAGCAGGTCCGCCTTGTCGAAAATGCGCGTGACGAGCTCGCAGTCCTTCAGGTTGTAGCGTGCGAGCGCCGGTTTGTCGTGATCGAAGCGGCGCTGGATCTCGTCCATTCGCTGGTACGGATTGTCGATCGACTTGCCTTCGCCGAGCAGCGCCTGCGACACGTATTCGAGGCTGAACGACGGGAACGTCCACGTCGCGGATTTCAGCATGTCGATGCCGTCGAGGATCAGCCGGCCGGCCGCGCCCGCGAAGAAGTGGTCCGGCTGCTGGCCGTGCGCGCGCCAGTCGAGCACGCTGCCGCCGCGCCCGAGCTTCAGCGGGATGCCGTATTGCTCCGAATGCGCATGCAGGATGCGCAGGTCGAACTGCACGAGGTTCCAGCCGATCACGGCGTCGGGATCGTGTGTTTCGAACCAGTCGTTGAGCCGCGTGAGTATCGCGGCGCGACTGTCGCAATAGTCGAGGTCGAAGTCCCGCGTGCCCGCGTCGCTGCCTGCTTCGCTGCTTGCATCGCCGTTCGGCGGGCCGAGCATGTAGACCTGCCGCTGCCCGCAGCCTTCGAGCGCGATCGAATACAGCTCGCCGTGGACGCTGGTTTCGATGTCGAGCGACACGCAGCGCAGGGCCGGGCGGTAGCCGGTCGCGGATTTCAGCTCGGTGCCGGTCAGCGTGCCGTCGCGGCCGGGCCGGCCGCGAAACTGCACGCACGCCGTGATGAAGCGTTCCATCGCGTAGCGGTCGGGCGGTTGCACGTCGGCTTCGTAGACGTCGACGCCCGCTGCGGCGAGGCGCTTTTGCAGCCCGGACAGATGGCGATAGCGCTTGCAATAGAGGCCGACGACGGGGCGCTGCCGGAAATCGCGCAGCGCGAGCGGGCGCAACTCGGCGTCGTGCTCGCCCGCCAGCGCGCGTTCGGCGAGCGCCTGCTGTTCGGCGGGGATGAACGCGACGGCTTCCTGCGGGCGCAGGCGCACGCGGCGCGGACCGTGTTCGGTTGCCAGCCAGAACTCGATCTCGATGCCGGATGCGGTGTCCCGCCAGTGGCGGGTGAGGATGAAACCCTGCTCGAACGCCGTCAAAACGCTTGCTCGTCGTGAATGCCCAGGCGGCGGATTTTAGCGCTTGAATGGCGGCCGTGCCGACGGGGGCGCGCGTGGCAACAGGTGGCAGGAAGCCGGCGGGCGATGCGCGATCTTCCGCGTGCCGGCTGGCGTTCGGTTTTTTCGAGGCGGTTGACGGCCGGCGCGCGACGGAAAGAAGGCGACTACTCGCGCCGCAGCGTTTCGAGCACGGCGGATGGCGGTCGCCGGCACGCGCCGTAGCCATTGGACTGCAGCCTGGGCATCATGCCGACGACGAAGTCGATGAACGTTCTCACCTTGGCCGGAACGTGGTTCCGGCTGGGGTAGTAGACATAAAGCGGGAACGTCTCGTCGCACCAGTCCGTCAGCACCGGCTCCAGTGTGCCGGCACGCAGGTGTGTGTCGATTCCGAGGTCGATCACCTGGGCGATCCCGAAGCCTGCAACGCAGGCGCCGATCTTGGTGCCCGCATCCGTGACGGTCAGGCTGCCGGTTACGGCCACTTTCACTTTTTCGCCGTCACGCCAGAACTCCCAGTCGAAGGGGCGGCCGGTAGCCGGGTCGATGGCCAGGATGCATTCGTGGCCGTCGTCGACCAGATCCTGCGGCGACCTCGGCCGGCCGCGTCGCTCCAGGTAGGACGGCGCGGCCACCGTCAGCACCCGCGGGCTGTACAGCCTTCGACAGACCAAGGTGGAAACGGATGGGGGGCCAAAGCGGATGGCGAGATCGAAGCCGTCGCTGACGAGGTCCGAGAGGTCGTTCCGGGTCTCCAGCTTCAGGTGCAGAGCGGGGTGTTCCTTCATGAACCGGGCCAGCTCCGGCGCGAGCACAAGGCGGGCGAACGCGGCATCGCACGCCACACGGAGCGTGCCGCTGGCGACCGAGGCCTGGCCGGACGTGCCGGCGGTCGCTTCCTCGATCCCCTGCAGTAACGGCAGCACCTTCGACAACAGTTCGTGGCCCGCGTCCGTCACTTCGACGTGCCGGCTGGTGCGATGCACGAGCTTCGCGCGCAGGCGATCCTCCAGTCGCTGGATCGCGCGACTGACCGCGGGCTGAGTCTTGCCGAGGCGGGAGGCCGCTCGACCGAAGCTCCCGGATTCGGCCAGGGCCGCAAGGACAAGCAAGCCGCTTACCAGTCCTCCGTCGAGGTCTTCCATGATCCATGTGTTCCTGTAATGGCAGCGATAACCGGGTCGCCGTAGCCGAGGGCGGGGGCGATCGCTCACTATACGAGCGGTTCACTATCGAGGAAAGCCAGCCATGACCCAGACCCAGGCCGTAGTCGCGTTGATCGACGACTACTTCAATTTGGCTTATGAGCCGAAGAGCCGCGACTTCGACAAGGTTTTTCACCCGAGCTGCATGATTCAGTGGCTCGATGAAGGCCGGTTTCGCACGCTGGCGTCGCACGAGTATGCGGCGCTCATCAACGGGAGGCCGAGTCCGCGATCGACCGGCGCGCCGAGGGACGAGGCGATCCTTTCGATGGCGCATGTGTCGGACGGCCTTTCAACGGCGACGGTGCGGGTGCGGATCGGCAACCGGTTGTTCAACGATCACTTCGTCATGCACAAGGTGGACGGCAGCTGGTTGATCGCAACCAAGGCGTCCGCCGTGGTGCGTACGTTCGACTGAAGCGCCGCGCGGCAGATGCGCATCGGGTTCCCGGGGTTTTTTGCGCCGACGAAATGCGGTGTCTCGGCATCGACGGGGTGAATCCGTATGGGACCCTGCTCGAACGTTGTCGAGACGCCCGCTCGTCGTGGATGCCCGAGCGGCCGATTTCAGCGCTTGGGCGGGGCAGTGCCGGGACGGGGTGCGCGATACCGTTCCGGCATCCGGGCCGATGATCGTAAGATTCGGGCTCGATTGAACCCGTCAAGGATCATTGAATGAAACTCGCGATTGATCGCGTCGCACGTGTTGCCGGCTGCGTCGTCGTTGCGGCCTGCCTGTGTGGAAGCGGGCGGGCGATATGCGCTTCCCCGAAAGTGAAGGCACTGCCGGCGACCACGGAGGCCAACTGGATACAGGCGGTCAGGCAGCATCGGACGAAAGATGGCGCAACGGTTGCCGAAGTGCTGGCCTATGCGGAAAAAATGCGGCCGCGCATCTTCAAGGCCGGACGATTCGAAGTGGGTTACAACGGCGCGACCGGCGTCGCCGGCTCGGTTTCGATCGGCTACTGGATCGGAACGAAGCGCGCGCCGGACGATGCGTTCGTCGATCTCGGATATTCGATGTCGCCTGACGGCCGCGTGATGTCTGTCTCGCCGGACGCGCATACGGCCACGGCATTGGAGAACGGACGGAAGGCGTTTCTGCGCGCCGTCGACGACGCCTATCGGGACACATGCCTGTCCGATCCCGATCATCCGCCGGCATGCTGACGAATCCGGCCCGATTGACGTCACGGAATCATCATTCGTAGAATCGCCGGTCAAGAACAACATCATTCTGAGAGAGGCGCCATGAATGCGCACCGCATGATGGAAGCAATTGCGGAACGGCCGGCTCGGCAAGCATTGCTTGTCGCGTTCCATTCCCGGCTTGGCAATCGTGCTCCGATTCCCCACCGCAGGGCCGGGCAGCCCTGCATCGGTCGCGATGACGTGCCGACACATCACGCAAGCTGCGTGGGAGCGCATGACGCATGCCGACCTGACTTCGCCAGCCTCGTTTCCAGTCGCCGCTGGTGAAAGCCTCCATGCCGCAGTCGACCGGCCTGTCGCTCGACTTGAGCGAAGGCAATCGACCGCAAAACCGCACGCATCCACTGATCCCGATTGAATTCGGCTCGCTGTCGCTCGTCCTCGGGCTGCCGGGGCGGGCCCTTCTGCGCGACGCGCTCGAGGGTCTTGGCCGGACAGCCGGTTCGCCGGAAACGGTCGCAACCGGTGTGTCGCCCCGATTGGTGCCGTGGGTCGCTGCCCGGAAGTACCACACGAAACGCACACGCGCATTTTCCCGGCGGATGCCCGGCCGTCCTGTTGCTGCATGTGCAGGGATGGCGCGGCTGTCCGGTTTGCCTGGAGGTGCGGCGCCGCACGCATTGCCGATGAACCCATTTACCCCGGACTCCCCATGAACGCCTCCTCCCGGCAAATTTCTTTACCCGGTATCGCCGCGCTCATCGCGGCGGTCATTACCACGGCGCAATTTCTGATCGGCCTCTACGTGTGGTCGACGAAGTCTTCGCCGTCCGTGAACATGCTGGCCGTGCAACTGTCCACTTTCATCGGGAGCCTGGTGTTTCGAAGCGGCCTGGTGTTCCTGATCGTCCGCTGGCACGGAGAGTATCGGGACCAGCTTGCATTCCGTCGCCCCGCGTTGCCGCTGACGGCCTTTGCGTTGTGCCTGCTGGTCTGGCAGGCCGCGCAGGTACTGGTATTCCAGGCGCTCGTGGGCATGTTGCGCGGCGGTTCCCTCAGCCTGACGCATATCGTGACGCTCATCGCGCCGGTGAATGCCGTCCTCTATGCGCTCGTCGCCTGGCTTGCGTGGTGGTTCGTCACCCACCTGTTTCGCAACGACGCGTTGCCCGGGGCGCCGCGCGGCAATGCGCGGCGGCGCATTGCGGGTCTCGCGGCCTGGTTGTTTGCCAGCGTATTGCTGCTCTTCATGACGCAGGCCGTGATGATCCTGCTCGACTATTTCGACGACGATCTCAAGCTCGTGATGCTGAACTACGTCGGGGGGATCGTCGTTCCTGCCGCGATCGTCTTCGCAGGCGCGATGCTCGGCCTGCCTCGCGATCTCGGTCGACTGCACGTCCGGCGTCTGCTGGGGGCGTCGCTTGCGTCGATGGCATCGGTCCTGCTGCTGGCTTATGCGGTGCTGCGCCTCGTGGGCGACGTGCTCGGAATAGCCAGCCTGATGTCCGGCATCATGCCGGTCGTCGTTCTCGCCGCAACCGGCGCGGCCTACTGGGTGTGGTTCCGCGTGTTCTATGCCGCTGCGCGTCGCGAGACCGCTGGACCGTCGCAAGGCATGCCGTCGGCGTGAAACCCGCAAGCGGATATGGCGTGATCCGCGTGCACGACGAGACGACCCGCGGCGATTCGGCAGCGTGCGCATCGGCGCACGCACCGGCGCCCTACACCCACGCGACATCCTGCTTCAAGTGCTCTGCCCGTTGCGGCCGCTGATACAGATACCCCTGCGCATACTGAATCCCGACCGTCTGCAGCGCGCGATGCTGCGCTTCCGTTTCCACGCCCTCCGCGATGATCTTCAGGTCGTAGTGATGCGCGACGGACGCGATTCCCTCGATCAATCCCGCGCTGCCGCCGTTCAGTTGCGAGACGAACTGGCGATCGATCTTCACGTAGTCGAACGGAAAACGCGACAGCATGTCGAGATTGCTGTGATGCGTGCCGAAATCGTCGATCGCGAATTTCGCGCCTTTCGCTCTCAGCGCATGGAAGATCGCGGTGGTCCGCGCGTTCTTCTCGAGCAGGATGCGCTCGGTGACTTCGAGCACCAGCGTAAAGCCGGGCGGCAGTGCGCGAATCGCATTCTCGACGATGGACACGAACCGCGTGCGCTCGAGATCCTTCGGCGCGATGTTGACGGCGATGCGCAGCGGCATTGACGGCGTCAGCGCGGAGAGTTCCGACACGGCGGTCCGCAGCACGAATTCGGTCACTTTCGGCAGCACCGCGCTCGATTCGACCTGCGGGATGAACACCGCCGGGCTGATGGCCCCCCACTTCGGATGCTGCCAGCGCAGCAGCGCCTCGACGCCGACGGTCCTGCGCGTCCCGACCTCGACGATCGGCTGGTACACGACATGGAGTTCGTCGCGCCTGAGCGCGTTGCGCACGGCCTTCAGCAGCAGCCGGCGCGGTGCCATCGCCAGCAGGTAGGCTGCCATCACGAGGCCATCCGCCAGCAGCACGATCGTGATGCCGATCAGCCGATAGTGGTGCCGAACCTGCGACGCGTAGTGAGGGGATGCCGCAACCGACACCGTGAACGGCCAGCGGGGCGACACGATCGTGCTGCCGCCTGCGGGTTCCGCGGCCGATTCCGGCGCAAACTTCCCGTGCTGATCGAGATGGCCCGAACCCGCGATCGACAGCGTCGCGGTTTCCGTCCCGTTGCGGGCACCGTGCGCGAGCGCGTCGGCCACGTAGTCGCCTTCGACCAGGTAGAGCACGCCCGCGCCGGGCGCGGTGGCGTAAAACACGGGCAGCACCGGGATGCCCTGCTGGAACGGCGTCTGGCGCAGCAGCGTGACGAGCGTCGAACCCGGTTCCGGCTCGTGCGTGTACGCGCCCAGCGGCAAGTCGATTGCTCCCAGCGCCGACGAGCACATGACACGGCCGTCGTACACCAGCGCGACGGCGCGCAGGTAGCGCAGGCGCGTGCCTATCTCGGCGAGCGTCCGGAATACCGTCGCGCATGGCCGCCCGACGAGTGCGGTGAGTTCATCCACATGCCGCAGGCGCGCGCCGTCCAGGATGCGGTCGACCGATGCCACGATGTCGTTCGCCACGACGCGTTCATGTTCGATGACGGTATCGCGCGCATAGCGGTCGGCAAGCGCGATCGCGAATGCCGGCACGAGTACGCAAACGATAACGGCGACGAACAAGACGACCCGCGGCCAGGCGCCGCTGCGCTGGAAAACTGGTTTCGAGCCTGGCGTGAACGCCGACATTCCCGCGGTCGCCTTTGGTGTTGTGTGTTGGGAGAGGCAAGTCGAACCGGTCGATACATCGACGGCACGCCTGCGTCATGCGCGCCGCCATCTCGATGCGATCGATTCTACGGTCGCGACGGACATCCGTGATGGCCTCGTCGCAATTGGCCGTTCATTCCGAGGCTTGCCTCCATGAACATGCGCATCCGGCGCATATGAATTGGCGGAACGTACCGAAAAAATCCCCGGCCGCATGGTCTTGCGGCCGGGACGAAAAAACACCGTCTCTTGGCACGAGGATGGTGCGCGGCAAGTATAAGATGTGACGAGAGATTACGAAATATTGTTATTCAACGATTGGTGTAATTTTGTCATTGTGTCTCGACAGGAAACATTCTTTCGGGATGCTGTCTTTGCCGACCTGCCCGCGGCCCAACGTTCGGTCGCCGCGCGATACGGTCGCACGTCTCGCCGGAGCTTCGGGATGGAAGAAAATACCGTGCCCGCGGTCATCGTGATCGATGGTGCAGCCGCAGCCGACGGCGGTTCGCTGTGGATCCGGATCGACGTAAACGGGCAGGCCCGCAATTACGTGCTCGATCGCGCGCTCGCTTCGCGCGGCACGCCGCGCTACAACACCATCAGCGGCGCACAGGGTCCGCTTTCGAAAGGCGAACGAAAGGAAGCGCTTGCGCTGCTGCGCAGCATTGCCGACCCCACGATGTGGGCCGACATGGTCGGTACGTTCACGCAGGTGCTGCAGGCGTCCGAAGATGAGTGAACGATGCGGTGCCCGCGCGTCGCGCGGGCCGCGTTCAGAAATCGTCGCGCATCTTGCGTAGCAGGTCACCGCCCGACTGATGCGTGTCCACGGCGGTGAGGACGTCGGTCAGGAACCACGGCAGGTTCAGTTGCGTATTGGAATCGCTGACGCATACGCGGATCGGCGGCGCCTTCGACGGCGAGCGCGCGTCGGGCGTGGCGTTGCGGGACGGCACGCAGTTGTTCGCGTGCGCTTGAACGGGCGCCGGCCCGGCGCTGCCGGATGTTGCACCGGCGGCTGCCGGCAAGCTGACGGCAGCAAGCAGGGTCAGGACAGCGACAGCGGCAACGCGTTTCATGGGATTCTCCGGCGATGCTCGTTCGACCGCGCGGGTGGACGCGAGTTCGTCGGCGGCACGGTTGCGCACCGCGCTCAGCCGCGCGCGACGCTCGCCGTCCGCGCGGGCTGCCGGCTGCGCCACTGCTGCGGCGATTCGCCGGTCCAGCGCCGAAAGGCGCGCGTAAATGCGCTGTGTTCCGAATACCCGAGCAGCCACGCGACTTCCGCGAGGGTCAGCCGCGGATCGTTCAGGTGGTCGATCGCGAGCCGCCGCCGCGTGTCCTCGCGCAGTGTCCGGAAGTTGAGCCCGAGTTCGGCAAGCCGCCGATGCAGCGTGCGCGACGACACATGCAGGTCCGACGCGATCTGTTCGATGCTCGCTTCGCCTTGCGTCAGCAGGCGTGCGACGGCTTCGCGCACCGACTGTTCGAGATCGTCCGTCTGTCGCAGTTCGGCCAGCAGCGCGCTTGCCTGGCGTTCCATCATCCGCAGCAGTGCGTCGTCCGGTTGGCGCAGCGGCTGTGTGAGCAGGTGCAGCGGGAACGCGAGGCGGTTCACCGGCTGGCCGAACCGCACCGGGCAGCCGAAATAATCGACGTAGGGCCGATCGTCGCCGGGCGACGGGTGCACGAAGCAGACTTCGTCGGGCCCGTCACGCGTGCCGGTGATGTTGCGTGCGAACTGGACGATGGCCGTGAGCGCGACTTCGTCGACGAGCGGGCCGAGCGGCTCGGGCGCATCGTGCCATTCGATCGCGACCGACGCCGCCTCGACGCGCACTTCCATGCGCGCGACGTTCGCGATCAGGTGCTCGTATTGCTGCCAGCGCGCGAGTGCGGCGCCGGCATCGCGGCACGCATGCAGCGCGTAGCCGAGCGCGCCGAGATGGGCGGGCGTGATCCGCTGGCCGACGTGCAGGCCGAGCAGCGGATCGTCGAGCACGTGTACCGCGCATTCGAGCAGGCGCCGCCAGTGCGCGCTCGCGTACAGCGTGAGCCCGCGGTCGTCCTCGGGCGGCCGCGCCTCGCCCAGCACGCGCGCGGCATCCTTGCCCTGCTCGGACAGATAGTCGAACAGCAGCCGCACGTAGGTGCTCGAGTAGTAGACGCGCTGCGTCGAAAGCGGGGAGGCGGCGGGCATGGCGGAAAGTGTCAAGTAATCGTCGGCAAGTGTCAACGCGCAGCGACCCGCGCGCGACCATACTGCCGGCCAGTTCCTGATCGAGGCTGCGAACATGCCGACCGAGTTGATGACGTGGCTCCATGCGTTCCTGGGTAACGACGTGGACTGGAAGCAGGTGTTGCTGATCGGCATGACGCCGGTCTTCCTGATCGCGTTCGCGATCGAATACGCGGTGATGACCGGGCGCGGGCGCCGTGAACCGTTTCGCTGGAAGGAGATCGTCGCGAACCTGTCGCTCGGCGCCGGCTATCAGGTGGCCGAGACCGTGATGGGGCTCCTGTTCACCGGTGCGATCTTCGCGTGGGTCTACCGGCACCGGCTGCTCGACGTGCCGGTGAACGGCCTCACGATCGTGCCGATCTTCGTCGTCGTGGAATGCTGCTACTACTGGTTTCATCGCACGTCGCACCGCGTGCGCTGGTTCTGGGCCGCGCACGTGCCGCATCACAGCGGTGAAGTGATGAACTTCACGACAGCGATGAGGCAATCGCTGCTGAACGCGTTCGTCGGCGTGTTCCTGTTCTACCTGCCGCCAGTCTGGCTCGGCATCCCGCCAGCGGTCGTGCTGTTCCTGCTCGCGGTCGATCTCGTGTACCAGTACTTCGTGCATACCGAAGCGATCGGGCGGCTGCCGCGCTGGTTCGAGTACGTATTCGACACGCCGTCGAACCATCGCGCGCATCACGGCCGCAATCCGCGCTATATCGACAGGAACTACGGCGGCGTGCTGATCGTCTTCGATCGCCTGTTCGGCACCTATGTCGAGGAAACGGAGCCGGTCGACTACGGGATCACGCAGCAGATTCGTTCGTACAACTTCATGGTGCTGAACCTGCACGAATTCGTCGACATGTGGCGTGACGTATTTGCGCCGGGGCCGATCCTGCAGCGGCTGAAGCATCTGTGGATGCCGCCCGAATGGGAGCGGCCGGGGCATCGGCCGATCCATACGTGGAGCGTCGAACGCAAGGGTGACGACGGACGGGAATGAGATTCGGGCCGGCGGGGCGATCCAAACGTTAAGAATAGTTTGGATCGCCGGTTGGATGCTTGCGATGTGCATGGCCCTCCTTTATTGTGCCGCCACGACGGCCCCGACACAGGGGCGTCGAGCCAGATCGCAAGGAGCATTCGTCATTACCGCATCGACTCGTCGCACACACGTGCGTGCATTTCTCGTGGCCTCGTTCGCCTATCTCAATCTTGCACATCCTGCGTCAGCGGTCTACACGGAGGCGTGGATGAGCGACGGCGACGTGAAGGAATACGCGCGGCAGGTCAAGCATCCGGCCGTGGCGGCGAGCAGTGCGACAGCCGCAAAGCCGGTTCGGCAGCCCGTTCGCTCGCGCGCGACCGGCCCGGTCGCCGCGCATGCCGACGCGAAGCCTGCCGCCAAGTCGCAGCCGGCTGCGGCCAAGGTGCGGAGGCCTCAGGAGGCGGGGCGTACCGACCCGAAACGGAAAACCGCCGCGAATCCGCAGCGCGTACGGGCGGTACGCACGGGTACGGTCGTGCGGCCTGAAGTGTCGAAGCATTGACGCCGCGCCGCGCGCCGCACTGCCGCGCGCTCGGTGATAATCGCAGCATTCGACGGTTACGGAGAACATCGTGTCGCTCATGGATCGCTTGTTGTCACGTGGCGTGCCGAACACCTCGTCGCGAAGGCAGGTGACCGTGCGCGTGTGGCTCGACGAACAGGGACGCGTGCGCGATCTGAAGGTCCGGCGCAGCTGCGGCGATTCCGCGCTCGACGAGAAAGCGCTCCACGCGATTGCCGTGATGCGCTTCCCCGCCGGTCACCTCGGCTCCGGCGGGAAATCCGCCAAGCGCTGGCACGATCTCAACTATCCGGTGGACTGACGGCGCGCCGCTGTCCGTCACCGATACCCGTAACACTGCTTCAACCCCGCGTAGTCGTAGAAGTGACTGCCCGGCGCGAGCTTCGCGCCATCGCACGCAGCCTGGAAATCCGTTTCGCGCTCGTTGTACAGCATCTTCACGATGAGCCGCGATCCGTTGCGATAGACATCCCACTGCATGTTCGCGGCCATCGGCGACACCTGATCGCCGCGCCACGGGTTGTTCGCGTACGTGTACGTCTGCGCTTGCGGCGTCGGCACGAACACGTTCTTCAGGTTCATGATCGACGCGAACGGAATGATGATCTCCGCATGCGTGAAGCGCAGCTTCGCGGCGCGGGTCAGGTCGCCGCGCGCGATCGCATCGACTTCGCCGAAGAAATCGTCCTGCAGCACCTTCGCCATCCGGTACGTGACGGGGTTCGCTTCCTGGACACCGGGCCCCTTCTGGTAGTAGTCCTCGGCATCCTGCAGATACGCGAGATACTGCGCCTGCTCCGCGCCGATGTACTTCTCCATCGTGACGCCGCCCGTTTCCGCCGTCATCGCGGGCGCGACCTGCAACAGGTTGTACAGCACGTTCACCGCATCGACAGTCGTCGCGATCTTCGTCTTGCCGTCGCCCTTCAGCGTGTTGGTGAACTTGCCGTCCGACGACGTGAACGCATAGGTACCCGTGTTCGCGAACGTGTAGCCGCTGGTGCCGAGCTTCGCGATGAATGCCTGCGACACGAGCGCGGACAGCACCGTTTGCGCGACGTCGGCCGCCTGCGGCGCGGCCTTGATCGCGTTGAGCTTCGCGGCTACCGCCGCGTCGTTCGCATAAGCCTGGTAGGCCTGGCTCGCCTGGTAGGTCGCGTAGTACGGATTGCCCGTATCGGTCACGAGGTCGGTGGCCGGCTTCAGCGAGTGGAAGTACAGCAGGAAACGGTTGGTGCCGGCCGGCTGCACGACCGGCGCGCTCGCGGGATAACCAGCCGGCGCGGCCGGCAGCGTGATCGCCGGGGCCAGTGCCGGTTGCGCGGCCACGAGCGACGAGGAGAAAAAGGTCGAACTGTCGACCGCGCGATCCTGGCCCGAGTTGACGACGACGATCTGCCGGTTCCCGGCCGCGAACAGCGCGGGCAGCCGCTGCGCGAGGCGCGCGGCGAGTTGCTGGTGTTCACGGATGCCGGTTTGCGTGAGGTTGCCGTACCCGGGCGTGGAGATGCCCGCCACGCCATAGCCGAGCAGCGCATTGGCTTTCATCATCGCGTACGTATCGGCCTTGAGCTGTGCGCCGAGCGCGGTCAGGGCGCCGTCGGCTTCGGCCTTGACCAGCATCGCGTAGATCGCGCCGTCGTACTTGAAACCCGACAACCCGCGCGAGCCGTGGCGCGCGACGAGTTCAGTGTAGACGGGCGCGTAGCCGGCGGGCGGTGCTTCGTACGTCGCGGCGTCCTGCTGCGGACGGTATGGCGTCTTCGTCTGGTAATAGGTCGCGGGTGCCGGCGTGGGCTGGGGTTGCGGTTGCGGTGCGGGCGTCGAGCCGCTGTTGTCGGCCGAGGCCGCGGGCGGCGTCGAATCGTCCCCGCCGCAGGCGGCGAGCAGCAGGCAGGTAACGGCGAGGGCGGCGGCGGTGCGGGTCGGGCGTGTCATCGTGGTGTGCAACGGGCGGGACGATGCGGTTTCGCGTCGTCCCGTTTCCGGGAGGGATGGGTCAAGCCCGGAAGTGTTGCAAGCGACTTTGACAGCAGAATGTCAGGATTCGGTCGGGCAATCGTCGGATGTCCGCCGGATCGAGGGTGGCCGGCCGTCGCCAGCCGGTGTGCCGGCGGTCAATGCAGGCCGGCCGATGCGATCGAACGCACGGTGTCGGTGATGTTCACGCAGCGCGACAGGCCGAAATGCTCGGCTTCCCGGCGCTCCGGTTCGCTGCTCGCGATCCCCACCGCGCGTTCGGGCGGTACGCCGAGTGCCTGCAGTGCGACGTCGAAAGGATGCTGGTTTGATCCGGAGTCCTGCTGATTGGCATCCGTGACGACGACCGAGAAGCGGTCGAGGTTCGCGCGGCCGAACTGGCCTTCGAACATGTCGCTGAGCCGTGCAGCCGGCAGCGTCGTGACGAGACCGAGTCGATATCCTTCTTCCGATGCCCGGTCGAGCCACTGGATGATCGCGTCGCGTTGATGGCGCGATTCATGCGAATCCGGTGTTGCTTCGATTTGCGCGAATGCGGCGTCGAGACGGGTGACGATGGCTTCGATAACCACGGTGATTCCTCTTCAGAAACGTGATGATCCGTTCGCCGACGGGAATGCCACACACCTTAGCGTCGATCCTGAAAACGCGACCAATTAATATTTTTATCCAACCTATACGATTCGACTAATGAATCGGGGTGTCAGCCAGAACCGGCGCGGGATGCGTGTCGCGCGACATTTTTCGAGCGACATGCCTCGCATCGACGGTTTTCGATGTGATGCACCAAAGTCGCGCACGTTGTGGATGCAACCGTTATATGCATATAAAAAAACGGCATATCGAGCGATGGCCGCCCGATATGCCGTTGTGCGATGCTGCGTGCGAGTCGTCGATCAGTGCAGCTTGATCGACGGCTGGTTGCGGCTTTGCAGCCAGTGGCTCAGCGACTGGAACAGCGCACGCTTCACGCCGACCACGCTGAACAGGTGCTTGCGATACAGGAACTTGTACAGGCCGATCGCGGCGAGCCCGTCGACGATCAGCGAGCGCGAACGCACGCCGAGGTCGGCCTGGTACACGGCGCCCGCATGCCCGAGCGACACGACGGTGCCTGCATCACGGAACGTGAAGCCGGCCACCGGCTTGCCGGCGACGCGGCGCGCGAACGCGTTGACCAGATACACGGCCTGCTGGTACGCAACCTGCGCGCGCGGCGGCAGGAAGCCGCTCGCACCGGCCGTCGGGCACGCGGCGCAGTCGCCGAACGCATACACGTGCGGATCGTCGGGCGTCTGCAGCGTATCGGTCACGATCACCTGGTTCGCATGATTGAGCGCGATGTCGCCGATTTCGCGCAGCATCGCGGGGCCCGCCACGCCGGCCGCCCAGATCGTGATGTCGCTCGCGAGCCGTTCGCCCGTCGCGGTCGTCACGGCATCCGCGCCGACTTCCGCCACGCGGGTATCGGTCAGCACGTCCACGTTCAGCGCGCGAAGCTGCGCGTGCATCTTGCCGGACAGCCGCGCGTCGAGTGCCGGCAGGATGCGCGGGCCGCCTTCGATCAACCGGATGTGCACGTCGCGTGCGGATACCAGCGCCTTGAAGCGGTACGTCGTCAGCTGCTGGATCGCATGCCGCAATGCCGCGGCCAGCTCGACGCCCGTCGCACCCGCGCCGATCACGTTGATGCAGATCGGCGCCGCCCTCCGCGCGGGCTGCTGCTCGGCCAGGTGATTCGCCTTCGTGCAGGCCGCGAGGAACTTCCGGCGGAAATCCTCGGCCTGGTCGAGGTTTTCGAGCGGCAGCGCATGGCGCGCGGCGCCTGGCACGTTGAAGAAGTTCGTCACGCTGCCGACGGCGAGCACGAGGTCGTCATAGTCGAGCTCGCGCTGCGGCAGGATTTCCGTGCCGTCCGCGTCCTGTACGGCCGCGATCGTTGCGGTGCGTGCCGCGCGGTCGACCCGCTGCAGCGCGCCCTGCACGAAACGGAAACCGTGGCGCTTTGCTTGCGCCGCGTACTCGATCGTGTGCGATGCCGGGTCGCGATGGCCCGAAGCGGCTTCGTGCAGCAGCGGCTTCCAGAAGTGCGTCGGGTAGCGGTCGACGAGCACGACTTCGGCTTGGCCGCGGCGTCCGACCGTATCGCCGAGACGTGTGGCGAGGTGCAGGCCGCCGGCGCCGCCGCCGACGATCACGATGCGCGGCAGGCGCGGTGCGCGGTCCGTTGCAAGGTTGGGCGTGGTGTTGTCCATGTGGGGCTCCCGCTGAATGACGATTCGGATGACATTGCTCAAGAACCGACGATATAGTTTCGAACCCACTCGAACAATTTAATGTTTATAAGCGACTCATATGTATTCACTTATAGGAAAGACCGCGACGTTCCGGCAGCTGAAGGCGCTGGACATGATTGCGCGGCTCGGCAGCGTGTCGCGGGCGGCCGAGGAGCTGAACCTGACGCAGCCGGCCGTGTCGCTGCAGGTTCGCCTGCTCGAGGAGGCGGTGGGCGCCGCTTTGCTGCAGCGGGTGGGGCGCGGGGTACAGCTGACCGCGGCCGGTGAGATCGTGTCGCGCTATGCGCGAGAGATCCTGCATCTGTGGAGCGAGGCCGGCGACGAAGTGGCCGCGCTGACCGGCGATCTCGGCGGCACGCTGCGGATCGGTGCGATCACGACGGCCGAGTACCTGATTCCGCCGCTGCTCGTGAAATTCACCGCGACGCGTCCGCATGTGAAGACTTATTTCAAGGTTGGAAATCGCGACGACATCATCCGCATGCTCGCCACGCATGAAATCGATCTCGCGGTGATGGGCAGCGCGCCGAAGGAATTGCGTACGCATGCGGTGGAGTTCGCGAAGCATCCGATGGTGTTCGTCGCGGCGCCTGGCCATCCGCTGATGCAGCGCAAGCGCATCTCGCTGAAGGATCTCGAATCCGCGCACCTGCTCGTGCGCGAACGCGGCGCGGGCACGCGCTCGACCGTCGAGAACCTCTTCAAGACGGCCGGCCACCGCTTCCATGTGGGCTCCGAACTGTCGAGCAACGAGGCGATCAAGCAGATGGCCGAAGCCGGGCTCGGTGTCGCGTTCCTGTCGTTGCACGCGTGTGCACTCGAATTGCGCACCGGGCTGCTCGGGCAACTGCCGTTTCCCGGCAACCCGATCGAACGCGAATGGTATGTGGTCACGCTCGCCGACCGGCGCATTTCGCAGGTCACGGGGCTGTTCCGCGATTTTCTGATCAAGCAGGGCGCGCCGGTGATCGACGGCGCGACGGTGGCATCGCACGAGCGGCGGCGCAAATAAGCGGCGCAAATGAGCGTCCGACACCGGCCGTGCGGCCGGTCAGACGAGCCCGAAATCGTCGTTGCTGTCGGGGATCGACGCGAGCAGCCGTTCGAGCCGGTACCAGCCCACGATGCGCAGGCACCGGGCGGCGATCGTGGTGCGGTCGTTGCGGGAGCGGGGGCCGGACGAGGGGCGGGTGACGGCGGGCGACGGCGCGGTGAGCGCGGTGCGTTGCGCAAGGCAGTGAGGCATGACGGTCTCCGTAGGTGTCGGATGGGGCCATCGTAAGCGGCACGGCGCCCGCCGGCGCACACGCAAGGATGGCCCCGAGCAGAAACGGATGATCTTTTTCTGCTCGGCCCGGGTGAGCAGCCGGCAGGTCCGGCAGGCGGGCCGAAAACGCGTCACAATGCGCGTTCGATATTCCCATTCACCGGAGGAAGGCCATGAGCGATGCGATTCTCGCGGCGCCGACGGACAACGGCGTCCCGGTCAGCCTGCGCTCCAGCCGCGGGCTCGGCTGGCAGGGCTTTGGCGCGTCGCTGCTGGAAATCCGCGCAGGCACCTACCGGATTCCGGCGGCCGAGCATCACCGGATCGGCGTGCATATAGGCGGGCCCGTTCGCGCGGATTGCGTGTGCGACGGCGAACGCGTATCGCGCATTCAGGCGCATGGCGACGTCGATGTGATTCCGGCGGGCTTGCCCGGCCAGTGGACCGACAGCGCCGACTGCCGGATCCTGCACATCATGCTCAGCGACACGTTCGTGCGGCGCACCGTCGAGCAACTCGAACTGAAGCCGTCGCAGGGGCAGATCCGCCGCCGGCTGCAGGTGCGCGACCCGCGCCTTCAGCACATCGCGTGGGCGATGGCGGCCGAACTCGAAGCGGACGACGCGTCGGATCCGCTCTATGCGGAAAGCCTGTGCACGGCGCTCGTCGCGCGGCTGGTCGACGGCCAGCCGGCGCTTCGCGAGCGCCGCCGCACGCTCGCGCCGAAGGCGGCCGCGCGCGTGATCGACTATGTCGAAGCGAATCTCGAGCGGCGCATGACGCTTGCCGAACTCGCGGCGCTCGTGTCGATCAGCGTCCCGCATTTCAAGGTGCTGTTCCGCGAAACGCTCGGGATGCCCGTGCATCAGTACGTCGTGCGGCGCCGGGTCGAGCGGGCGAAGGCGTTGCTGCTCGAAGGCCGGCTGAGTATCAGCCAGATCGCGCTCGAAGCCGGGTTTGCGCACCAGAGTCACATGGCGAACTGGATGAATCGCGTGGTGGGTGCGACGCCGACGGAGATTGCGCGATCGGGGGAGCGGGGTGGGTTGAGGCTGGCGTATGAGGGCGAGGAGGACGCGAAGCCCTCGCGTCGCTAGCCTCGGCAGTGTGACGGGTGGGTGGGGAGCAGCGCGATCCGTTCGCAGCCCCGCATCCCGTCATCCTTTCCTGCTGTATTCATCCCTCCCTGCGCGCCGTTCCCTCTGCCCAACCCGACAATCACCCCATCTTCATCCCCCCAGGAGCGAACCGTGTTCGTGATCTTCGGAGCATCAGGCAACGTCGGCCAGTCGACCGTGACGACCTTGCGCAACGCCGGCCATCCCGTGCGCGCGGTGTTGCGCGACGCACGCCATCGTGAACGCTTCGCGCAGCTTGGCTGCGATGTCGTGATCGCCGAGCTGACGGACGCGAACGCGGTCGCATCCGCGATCGACGGCGCACAGGCCGTACAGATACTGTGCCCGGTACCCGTCGCCGACCCCGATCCGGCCGCGACGATGGCGCGGACGATCGACGTCGCCACCGCCGCACTCGCCGCAAACCCGCCGCCTGCGCTACTCGCCCTGTCGGATTACGGCGCGGAGCGCGAAGGCAACACGGGCATCACGCGTCTGTTCCATTACCTCGAGGAACGGCTGAGAACGATCCCGACGCAATTGACGCTGCTACGTTCGGCCGAGCATCTGCAGAACTGGGCGCGCGTGCTGCCGGTCGCGCTCGGCACCGGCGTGCTGCCGAGCTTCCACCATCCGGTCGGCAAGGTGTTCCCGACGGTCTGGGCGCCGGATGTGGGCGTCGTCGCGGCGCGGTTGCTGCTCGATGCGCCCGAGGGCGGCAACGGGCCGCGCATCGTCAGCGTCGAAGGGCCGCAGCGGGTGAGCGTGGCGGCGATCGCCGATACGCTCGGCGCGGCGGCGGGCCGGTCGATCGTCGCGCATGAACTGCCGCGCGACACCTGGGCCGCGACGCTGTTGCGCGCGGGCCTCAGCGAACGCCATGCACAGTTGATCGTCGATCTCTACGACGTGCACAACGCCGGACAGATCGACGTCGAGGAGGGCGTGTCGGAGCGGCTTTACGGGACGACGGCGCCGGCCGATGCACTTGCGCAGCTGTTGCGCCAGCACGCGCGCTGATCGACGCGGCGGCGAGCGTTGCGCGTGTTGCGCATCACGCTTGTCGCCGCACCTTGTTCAGTACCGCATACGAAAGCGACCCGATCACGATCCCCCAGAACGCGGAACCGAGCCCGAGCCACGTCATGCCCGACGCGGTCGCGAGGAACGTGATCACCGACGCCTCGCGGTGATTCTCGTCCTCGAAGATCCCGTGCACGTTCGCGCCGATCGCGCCGATCAGCGCGAGCCCCGCGAGGATCGCGACGAACGCCTTCGGCAGCGCGAAGAACACCGTGACGATCGTGCCCGCGAAGAGCCCGCCGACCAGGTAGAACGCACCGTTCGCGAGCCCGGCGACGTAGCGCCGGCCCGCATCCTCGTGCGCGTCCTTGCCGGTGCACAGCGCCGCGGTGATCGCGGCGACGACGATCGTGATCCCGCCGAAGCACGCGACCACGAGCGACATCACGCTGGTCGCCGTGATGATCGGGCGCGCGGGCGTGTGATAGCCGGACACGCGCAGGATCGTCATGCCCGGCAGGAACTGGCCGGTGAGGCTGACGACGACGAGCGGCAGCGCGAGGCTCAGCGTCGTGCCGAGCGTCCATTCGGGCGCGATGAAGATCGGGTGCGCGATGCCCGGCGACACGTTGCCGAGATGCGTCATCCCGAGCGCCGTCGCGAGCGCGGCGCCCGTCAGCAGCACGAGCACGATGCTGTAGCGCGGCAGCAGGCGCTTGAAGATCACGTAGGCCGCGATCATCCCGAACGCGAGCGCGGGCTGCTCCGATGCGGCGGCGAACGCGTGCGTGCCGAACGGCAGCAGGATGCCGGCCATCATCCCGCACGCAATGCCGCGCGGAATGTGACGCACGAGCCGGTCGAAATAGCCGGTCACGCCGATCAGCAGGATGATCAGCGCGGCCGTGATGTAGGCGCCGACGGCCTGGTTGAGCGTCAGTTGCGGAAACAGGCCGACGAGCAGCGCGGTGCCGGGTGCCGACCACGCGGTGACGACCGGCACCTTCAGCTTCCAGCTCGCGAACAGGCCCGAGATGCCCGCGCCGATCGAGATCGCCCAGACCCACGACGACACCATTTCATTGGACACGTGCGCGGCCTGCGACGCCTGGAAGAAGATCGCGAGCGGGCCCGCGTAGGAAATCAGGACCGCGAGAAAGCCCGCGGTGATCGCGGAAACGGACCAGTCGTTGCCGATCGCGCGGATTGCGCCGGGCGGGGTGTTCGATTGCATCGTCGTGGGGCGTGCGGCGCGTGGCCGGGGGCAGAGCCGGGGCGAATGATTGTTGGAAGCCCCGGACGAGCCGCCATTCTGGACATTGGCGGCGCAATTGGCAATGCGCGGGCACGAGCGGTGTCGTCGGCATTTCGTAAGAAAAATGCGGCGCGGCGGACGAATCGGCGGCCGTACGGCCTGACGCCCGCGTCGCTGAATCGGGCTGCTTCACGAAGAAGTGCGGCTCCGCCGCACGTCACGTACTGACCTGCAGCACCTTGTCGACCACCGCCACCTTTACCCCGCTCCCCGTCGACAGCGACGCCGTGCCCTGGTCGAACGGATGCACGGGCGTATCGGTCGGCGTCCACGCATGGCGCGCGAGCAGCTCGCGATACCCGCCGCGGATCACGAAGCCGCCGCATTTCTTCGCATACGCGTCGCGCCGCATCCGGTACGCGCGCGGCAGGTCGTACCACGGCAGCTTCGGCAGGTCGTGATGAACGAGGTGGTAGTTGTTGTTCAGGTACAGCAGCCGCATCGCGAAGCCGGCCTCGTTGATCGTGATGCGCGCCTTCGGGTGCCGCGCGGCGCGGTGCTCGTACAGCGAGCGGATCATCGCGAGCGACAGCGCGGGCCACGTGACGGCCAGCAGGTAGTACCACCACGGCACGCCGATCTCGCGTTGCAGCCATGCGAGCAGCGTGGCCACGCAGGCTACGTGCGTGATCCACATCGGCAGATGGCGGAAGTCGCCGCGCCGGAACCTGGCGACCGCATCGGCGACCGTCGCGGCGATGGCGAGTGGCGGCCCCACGACGATTCGTCCGATGAAAGTCTTGCGCGCGACCGTCAGCGCGCGGCGCCAGCGCGGCAGCCGCGCCCAGCGTTCGCGCGTTACGTAGTTCGTTTCGGGATCGACGCCCGGCACGGTCAGGTCTTCGTCGCGGTGATGGTCGAGGTGCGTGTCGCGATACAGCGTGTACGGATACCAGACCGTCAGCGGCGGATAGCCGAGCAACTTGTTCACGAACGCGGAGCGCGTCGGATGGCCGTGCAGCAGTTCGTGCTGCAGCGACATGTGCCATGCGCCGAGCAGGATCAGCGGCGGCGTCGCGGCCGCGAGCGACAGGTGCCCGTCGCGCACGAGCAGCAGCACGGCCAGCCAGCCGCCGTAGATGACGGCGACCAGCAGCCAGGTCGGCCACTCGGTGCGGGCGGTGAAGCGGGCGCCGAGCGCGGCAATCGCGCGCGCGTGATCGACGTCGAAGTATTCGGCCATGGCGTTGAGGCGGATGGATCGGGCAGTGCGGGGAACGAGCGATGGAACCGGTGCGCTCGGCCCGGTGCGCAGGTGTCTCGCGGATCACGGTCGGCCTGTCCGGCATTGCGCAAGGTGGCAACGCCGGCAGGCCTTCGAACGGTACCGGGGCGGCGCTGCCGCGCCAACCAATCGATTCGCATTTGCTTATCGTGACGAGGCCGATAAGCATCGGGACCGCCGCCGGTGCGTAGAATGCCCGCATGAACCCATGGATCGCAGTACTGCCGATGTACAACGTGACGCCGCGCCACGCCGCCCTGTGGCGCGCGTTGTTGCGCGATGCGCTCGACGCGTTCGCGAAGGCGGGCGGCCCTGCCGGCGTAGCGCTGCCCGATGCGCCGTTCGACGACCTGCATGCGCTGTGGCGGCGCGACGATCTGCTGCTGTCGCAGACCTGCGGCTACCCGTACCGGATGCTCGGGTTGCGCGGCGTCGTGCGTTTGATCGCGACGCCCGCTTTCGACGCGGACGGCTGCGACGGGGCGCGCTATAGCAGCGTGCTGGTCGTGTCGGCGCGCGTGCACGCGGGCGGCACGACGACGCTCGCCGCCTGTCGCGGGCTGCGCGCCGCACTCAACGGCGACGATTCACACAGCGGGATGAACGCATTCAGGCACGCGGTCGCGCCGCATGCGCATGACGGGCATTTCTTCGGGTCGGTCACGCCGGTTGGCTCTCACGTGAACGTGCTGCGTGCGCTGGCGTCGGGCGATGCCGATTGCGGGGCGATTGACTGCGTGACGTTTGCTTATATCCGCGACGCGTTGCCCGATTTGCTGAAGGACATCCGGGTCATCGGTACGACGGCTTCCGCGCCGGGATTGCCGTTCATCGCGTCGCGCGCGCTGCCGGAAACACAGGTCGGCGCGTTGCAGGACGCGCTCGATCGCGCGGCGGCCGCCGACGCGCAACGGGCGCGCGTGCTGCGGCTGAAGGGCTTCGAACGGCTGCTGCCGGCCGACTACGACACGATTGCACGGTTCGCGCAGGACGCGGCCGCGCACGGTTATCCCGAACTGGCCTGAGCGCCGCGAGCATGCCGTGAAGCGCTAGAACGGCAGCGTGCCGGGCGGCGCGTTGCGCACCACCGCGAGCGTCGTGCCGATATGGTCCTCGAGCGCGAGCGCCGCGCGCGCATCGGCGCGCCGCATCGCGGCGTCGAACAGGCACGCATGTTCCGCATGCACGTCGCGCTTCGAATCGCCGAGCCCAATGCACACGCGCCGGTACCGTTCGCTTTGCTGCGACAGCATCCGCAGGATCAGGTAGGTCCACGGCGTCGCGGCGGCCGAGATCAGCGCTTCGTGAAAGCGCCGGTTGCAGGCTTCCCACGCGGTCCGGTGCGCGATCGACACCGGTTGTTCCCACGCCGACAGCATCTCGAAGCTCTGGCGCACGCGCTGTTCCCATGCGTCGTCGCCGCGTCGCACGGATTCGCGCAATGCATCGACCTCGATGTGGATGCGCAGCCGTGTGATCGCTTCGAGATCGTCGACCGACATCGGCGTCACGCGAAAGCCGCGCTGCCCTTCGGCGACGACCAGCGCATCGCTGACGAGCCGCGTGAGCGCTTCGCGCAGCGTGCCGGCGCCGACGCCGTACACGTTCTTCAGATGCTCGACGCGCAGCTTCGCGCCCGGCGGGTAGTGGCCTTCGACGATGTGCTGGCGCAGCTGATGGTATGCATGCTCGCTGAGCGTGCGGGCATGCGGCTCGACGGTATCGTCGGTCGCCGACGCGTCGTCGGGCAGCGTGTCGGTGAACGGGGGCGCGGGCAGGATGGTGTTCATGTCAGGCGTCCTCCTGATCGTGTTTGCGATTGAGGCGGTAGCTGAGCTGCGCGCGTGTCACGCCGAGCAGGCGTGCGGCGGCCGACAGGTTGCCGTTCGCGCGGTCGACGGCTTCATGCAGCAGCGCGCGCTCGAGGCCGTCGAGCCCGCCGCCGCCCTGCAACTGGTCGAGCAGCGTCGCGCAGTCGATCGACAGCGCGGCCGCCGGGCGAATCTGCCCCGCACGGTCGACCGTCGCGCCGCCGGGCAGCCCGACGCCGGGGAACAGGTCCTTCGCGTCGACCGGCCGGTTCGGGCGCGACAGGATCACCGCGCGCTCGATCAGGTTCTCGAGCTCGCGCACATTGCCGGGCCACCGGTAGCCGCGCAGCGTGTCGTAGGCATAGTCGGTCAGCGTGGGCGCCGGCTTGCCGTGCAGCGACGCGAAGCGTTCGAGCATCGCGTCGGCGAGCAGCGCGATGTCGTCCTGCCGGTCGCGCAGCGGCGGGATCAGCACCGGGTAGACGTTGATCCGGTAATAGAGGTCCGCGCGAAAGGTGCCGTCGCGCACGGCCTGTTCGAGGTCGCGGTTGGTCGCCGCGACGACGCGCACGTCGACCTTCCTGCCTTCCGTCGCGCCGAGCCGCTCGACTTCGCCCTCCTGAAGCACGCGCAGCAGCTTGGCCTGCACGTCGAGCGGCAGTTCGCCGATCTCGTCGAGGAACAGCGTGCCGCCGTTCGCGCGCTCGAAGCGCCCGGCGCGCGTGGCCTGCGAGCCCGTAAACGCACCCTTCTCCGCGCCGAACAGTTCCGATTCGATCAGTGCGTGCGGAATCGCCGCGCAGTTGATCGCGACGAACGGCTTCGCGGCGCGCGGGCTGAGGCTGTGCAGCGCGCGGGCGAACCGTTCCTTGCCGACGCCCGTCTCGCCGGTGAGCAGCACGGCGACCTTGGTCGGCGCGGCCGTTTCGAGCAGCGCGTATGCGGCGCGAAACGCATCGGAGCGCCCGACGAGCTTCGTCCGGCTGTCGTCGGGCGCGATTTCGAGGCGCAGCGATTCGACCTCGGTCTGCAGGTCGCGGATCGTATTGATCAGCGAATCGGCCTTGAACCACGACGAGATTTCCTCTGCATCGGGCCATTCGTCGGCCGGCTTGCCGACGATCGTGCAGTGCGGATCGTGCATGCCGACACAGGACGTTTCCTTGAACAGGATGGTCCGGCCGATGAACGCGCTCGTATAGCCGGTCGCATAGCCGATCAGCATCCAGCACACGGGCTCGGGCTGCGGGCCGAACGTGCGGCGGTGCACGTCGGCTTCCCAGGAATGCTCCCACCGGTACTCGCAATAGAACGCACCGGTCGCAGGGTCCGCTTCGAAACGCAGCGGCGTGACCTGCACCGCGCCTTCGAGCATGTGCAACTGCGGGCCGACATGAAACATGTCGAACAGCGATGCGCCGCTGCGGATCTCGCGCGCGAGCGCGGCGTCCCGTTCGCCGGCGGCAAAGCCGACGCGCGTGAAGAATCGCCGCGTCTGCGCCGGGCCGACGCTTTCCATCAGTTCCTGGCGCAGCGTCGCCAGCGCGCCGGCATGGAGCAGCACCATCCGCTGTCCGGCGAGCCAGATGCGGCCGTCGCTCGCCGAAAAATGGATCAGCTTGCGCAGGTCGGTGTCTGGCGGCAAGGGGGGCAGGCTGGGCCGCGTCATGTCTCCTCCGTCGAGATTTCTCGTGATTTTCGAAATTTCCGCAAGCGGCGCCCCGGGACACGTGACGGGTTGATCATTTGATCAAATGCGCGAACCCGGATTGATCAAATGATGAAGGAGTCCGTCTGATCAGGGGTTCGGCGCGATAGTCCGGGCGCGGATCGCGTTCTGGTTAACCGCCATTGTGGATCTCGAATTCAAACTTTACGTCAGGGCTTTCCCTGAATTATCGAGATTTTTTGCCAGGCCGGCCGAGTGTGGCACGGATGCTGCATTGAAGGACGGCATGGAGGCGACACCGAACATGAATCCACCCGACACCGATCTTTCTCCGCTCGACCCGGGCCGCAAGTGCGTCCGCGTGACCGGCACGAACTCACTCGGCTTCGTCGAATTCGAGCTGTCGATCGGCGGCGCGCCGGAGCTGTGCGTCGAGCTGACGTTGCCTCCTGCCGCCTTCGACGCGTTCTGCCGCGAACAGCAGGTCACGCGGCTGGACGTCGAAGCGAACCCATGACCTTGAGGAGCAAGAAGTGACCATCGAGCTGAAGACAGTCGACATCAAGCCGCTCCGGCACACCTTTGCGCACGTCGCGCAGCACATCGGCGGCGACAGGACGGCGACGCGCTACCAGGAAGGCATGATGGGCGCGCAGCCCCAGGCGAACTTCCATTACCGGCCGACGTGGGACCCCGATCACGAGATCTTCGACGCGTCGCGCTCGGCGATCCGGATGGCGGACTGGTATGCGCTGAAGGACCCGCGCCAGTTCTACTACGCGTCGTGGGCAACCGCGCGGGCGCGCCAGCAGGACACGATGGAAGCGAACTTCGAGTTCGTCGAATCGCGCCGGATGATCGGCCTGATGCGCGACGACGTCGCTGCGCACGCGCTCGACGTGCTGGTGCCGCTGCGCCACGCGGCGTGGGGCGCGAACATGAACAACGCGCAGGTCTGCGCGCTCGGCTACGGCACGGCGTTCACCGCCCCCGCGATGTTCCATGCGATGGACAACCTCGGCGTCGCGCAGTACCTCACGCGTCTCGCGCTCGCGATGGCCGAGCCCGACACGCTCGACACGGCCAAGGCGGCATGGCTGACCGGCGCCGCGTGGCAGCCGCTGCGCCGCTACGTCGAGGACACGCTGGTCGTCGCCGATCCGGTCGAGCTGTTCGTCGCGCAGAACCTCGCGCTCGACGGGCTGCTTTATCCGCTCATATACGACCGCTTCGTCGATGAACGGATCGCGCTCGCGGGCGGCTCGGCCGTCGCGATGCTGACCGCGTTCATGCCCGAATGGCACACGGAATCGAACCGCTGGATCGACGCGGTCGTGAAAACGATGGCGGCCGAATCGGACGACAACCGCGCACTGCTTGCCCGCTGGACGCGCGACTGGTCCACCCGGGCCGATGCGGCCCTCGCGCCGGTGGCGGCGCTGGCGTTGCGGGACGACGGTCGTGCGGCGCTCGACGAAGTGCGCGAGCTGTTCCATGCGCGCATCGCGAAGCTCGGCATCGCGTTCTGACGACGGGCGTCAATCACTCAAACAGGGAAACCAGCATGTCCAACGTATTCATCGCCTTCCAGGCCAATGAGGAATCCAGACCGATCGTCGAGGCGATCGTCGCGGACAACCCGCTCGCGACGGTGGTCGAGTCGCCCGGCATGGTCAAGATCGATTCGCCGGACCGCCTGACGATCCGCCGCGAAACGATCGAGGAACTGACCGGCACGCGCTTCGACCTGCAGCAGCTGCAGGTGAACCTGATCACGCTGTCGGGCCACATCGACGAGGACGACGACCAGTTCACGCTGAGCTGGTCGCACTGAACGCCGCGCACCGCGCACCGACAACACCGGAGACACGAATGGATACGCCTACGCTCAAGAAAAAGCTCGGCCTGAAGGACCGCTACGCGGCGATGACGCGCGGCCTCGGCTGGGAAACGACCTACCAGCCGATGGACAAGGTATTCCCGTACGACCGCTACGAGGGCATCAAGATCCACGACTGGGACAAGTGGGTCGACCCGTTCCGCCTGACGATGGACGCGTACTGGAAATACCAGGGCGAGAAGGAAAAGAAACTGTACGCGGTGATCGACGCGTTCACGCAGAACAACGCGTTCCTCGGCGTGACGGACGCGCGCTACATCAATGCGCTGAAGCTGTTCATCCAGGGCGTGACGCCGCTCGAATACCTCGCGCACCGCGGCTTCGCGCACGTCGGCCGGCATTTCACCGGCGAGGGCGCGCGCATCGCGTGCCAGATGCAGTCGATCGACGAGCTGCGGCACTACCAGACCGAAACGCACGCGATGTCGACGTACAACAGGTTCTTCAACGGGTTCCATCACTCGAACCACTGGTTCGATCGCGTCTGGTACCTGTCGGTGCCGAAGTCGTTCTTCGAGGATGCGTATTCGTCGGGGCCGTTCGAATTCCTGACCGCCGTGAGCTTCTCGTTCGAATACGTGCTGACGAACCTGCTGTTCGTGCCGTTCATGTCGGGCGCCGCATACAACGGCGACATGTCGACCGTCACGTTCGGCTTCTCCGCGCAATCGGACGAATCGCGTCACATGACGCTCGGCATCGAGTGCATCAAGTTCCTGCTCGAACAGGACCCCGACAACGTGCCGATCGTGCAGCGCTGGATCGACAAGTGGTTCTGGCGCGGCTACCGGCTGCTGACGCTCGTCGCGATGATGATGGACTACATGCAGCCGAAGCGCGTGATGAGCTGGCGCGAATCGTGGGAGATGTACGCGGAGCAGAACGGCGGCGCGCTGTTCAAGGATCTCGCGCGCTACGGCATTCGCGAGCCGAAGGGCTGGCAGGACGCATGCGAAGGCAAGGACCACATTAGCCACCAGGCGTGGTCGACGTTCTACGGCTTCAACGCGGCGTCCGCATTCCATACGTGGGTGCCGGGCGAGGACGAGATGGCGTGGCTGTCCGCGAAGTATCCGGATTCGTTCGACCGCTACTACCGCCCGCGCTTCGACTACTGGGGCGAGCAGGCGAAGGCCGGCAACCGCTTCTACATGACGACGCTGCCGATGCTGTGCCAGACCTGCCAGATCCCGATGCTGTTCACCGAGCCCGGCAACGCACGCAAGATCGGCGCGCGCGAATCGGATTACCTCGGCAACAAGTTCCATTTCTGCAGCGATCACTGCAAGGAAATCTTCGATCACGAGCCGCAGAAGTACGTGCAGGCGTGGCTGCCGGTGCACCAGATCCATCAGGGCAACTGCTTCCCGCCCGATGCGGACCCGACGGCGGAAGGCTTCGATCCGCTTGCCGCGGTGCTCGACTACTACGCGGTGCAGATGGGCCGCGACAACCTCGATTTCGAAGGCTCGGAAGACCAGAAGAACTTCGCGGCCTGGCGCGGCCAGGTCACGAGCAACTGATCAATACGCAACCTTGAACGAGACCGGCGCACGCGCGAAGGCGCGAACGCCGGCCGACAGGAGACAAACATGGCCGTCATCGCGCTCAAACCCTACGACTTCCCGGTGAAGGACGCGGTCGGGAAGTTCCCGGCGCCGCTGCTCTACGTGTGCTGGGAAGACCACCTGATGTTCCCGGCGCCGTTCTGCCTGCCGTTGCCGCCCGACCTGCCGTTCGGCGCGCTCGCGCGCGACGTGCTGCCGCCCGTCTACGGCTACCACCCGGATTTCGCGAAGATCGACTGGGATCGCGTCGAGTGGTTCCGCTCCGGTGAGCCGTGGACGCCGGATCCCGCGCAGAGCCTCGCCGGCAACGGCCTCGGACACAAGGACCTGATCAGCTTCCGCACGCCGGGCCTCGACGGCCTCGGCGGCGCGAGCTTCTGACCGCCACGCGGACGAGCGAACCATCATGAGCCACCAACTTACCATCGAGCCGCTGGGCGTCACGATCGAGGTCGAGGAAGGACAGACGATGCTCGATGCCGCGCTGCGCCAGGGCATCTACATTCCGCACGCGTGCTGTCACGGCCTGTGCGGCACCTGCAAGGTCGCCGTGCTCGACGGCGAGACCGATCTTGGCGACGCGAACCCGTTCGCGCTGATGGATTTCGAGCGCGAGGAAGGCAAGGCGCTCGCATGCTGCGCGACGCTGCAGGCCGACACCGTGATCGAGGCCGACGTCGACGAGGAGCCCGACGCGGAGATCATCCCGGTCAAGGACTTCGCGGCCGACGTCACGCGCATCGAGCAGCTCACGCCGACCATCAAGTCGATCCGCCTGAAGCTGTCGCAGCCGATCCATTTCCAGGCCGGCCAGTACGTGCAGCTCGAAATCCCCGGGCTCGGGCAGAGCCGCGCGTTCTCGATCGCGAACGCACCGGCGGATGTGGCCGCCACCGACGAGATCGAGCTGAACGTGCGTCAGGTGCCGGGCGGCCTGGGCACCAGTTACCTGCACGAGCAACTGGCGACCGGCGACCGCGTGCGGCTGTCGGGCCCGTACGGCCGTTTCTTCGTGCGCCGCTCGGCCGCGTTGCCGATGATCTTCATGGCCGGCGGCTCCGGGCTGTCGAGCCCGCGCTCGATGATCGCCGACCTGCTCGCGAGCGGCGTTACCGCGCCGATCACGCTGATCTATGGCCAGCGCAACGCGAAGGAGCTCTATTACCACGACGAATTCCGCGCGCTGGCCGAACGCTACCCGAATTTCACGTACGTGCCGGCGCTGTCGGAAGGCGCGCCGGACGCGGGTGACGGCGTCGCGAACGGCTTCGTGCACGACGTCGCGAAGGCGCATTTCGACGGCGACTTCTCCGGCCATCAAGCCTACCTGTGCGGACCGCCCGCGATGATCGACGCGTGCATCACCGCGCTGATGCAGGGGCGCCTGTTCGAGCGCGACATCTATCACGAGAAGTTCATTTCGGCGGCCGACGCGCAGCAGACGCGCAGCCCGCTGTTCCGGCGGGTGTGACGTGGACGCGGGCCGCGTGTGCGCGACGGTGACGATCGCGCAGACCGACGAGCGCTACGCATGCGGCGCCGACGAATCGCTGCTGGCCGGCATGGCGAAGCTCGGCCGGCGCGGCATCCCGGTCGGCTGCCTGAACGGCGGGTGCGGCGTGTGCAAGGTGCGCGTGCTGCGCGGCGCGGTGCGCAAGCTCGGACCGGTCAGCCGCGCGCACGTGAGCGCCGAGGAGGAGGACGACGGTTATGCGCTCGCGTGCCGCGTGACGGCCGACGGCGACGTCGAACTGGAAGTGGCCGGCCGGCTGAAGAAGCCGTTTTTCTGCGGATCGGCCGGTGCCGGGACGCCGGAACTCAACAAGTAACCAAGGAGGAGACTCACCATGAGTGTGATGCGTATTGGTCATGTCAATCTGAAGGTGATGGACATGGAAGCAGCGCTGCGTCATTACATACGCGTGCTCGGCATGCAGGAGACGATGCGCGACGCGGCGGGCAACGTCTACCTGAAATGCTGGGACGAATGGGACCGCTATTCGCTGATCCTGTCGCCGTCCGACCAGGCCGGGCTCAAGCATGCGGCCTACAAGGTCGAGCGCGATGCCGACCTCGACACACTGCGGCAGCGGATCGACGCGTACGGGATCAAGACCGAGATGCTGCCGGAAGGCGCGTTGCCGGCCGTGGGCCGCCAGCTGCGGTTCCTGCTGCCGAGCGGGCATGAATTGCGCCTGTTCGCGCAAAAGGAGCAGGTCGGCACGGCCGTCGGTTCGCTGAATCCCGATCCTTGGCCCGACGACATTCCGGGCTCGGCCGTGCACTGGCTCGACCATTGCCTGCTGATGTGCGAGCTGAATCCCGAGACCGGCGTGAACCGTGTCGAGGAGAACACGCGCTTCATGGCCGAGTGCCTCGACTTCCATCTGGCCGAGCAGGTGATGGTCGGCCCGGGCAACACGATTCGCGCCGCGACGTGGATGTTCCGCAGCTCGACGCCGCACGACATCGCGTTCGTCGGCGGCCCGCGCAACGGCCTGCATCACATCGCGTTCTTCCTCGACGACTGGGCCGACGTGCTGAAGTCGGCCGACGTGATGGCGAAGAACAAGGTGAAGATCGACGTCGCGCCCACGCGGCACGGCATCACGCGCGGCACGACCATCTACTTCTTCGATCCGAGCGGCAACCGTAACGAAACCTTCGCGGGGCTCGGCTATCTCGCGCAACCCGATCGCCCGGTCACGACATGGACCGAGGACGAACTCGGGCGCGGGATCTTCTTCCACTCCGGCGAGCTGAACGAAGCGTTCACGACCGTCTACACCTGACCCGCGAAGGAGCACAGCGTCATGGCACGGAATGATTCGACCCGCAGCGTCGCGTTGCGCACGATCGACTGGCCGGCCGCCGCGCGCGCCGCGCACGCGGCGGCAGAAGCGGCCGAACGGCTCGGCGTGCGCGTGAACGTCGCGGTGGTCGACGCGGCGGGGCTGCTCGCGGCCTTCGTGCGGATGCCCGGCGCGCCGCTGCATTCGATCGACATCGCGATCGACAAGGCGTACACGGCCGCGAGTTTCGGCGTGCCGACCGGCGGCTGGCACGACGCGCTGGCCACGCATTCGGACGCGGTGCGGCAGGGGCTCGTCTTGCGCGCACGCTTCGTCGCGTTCGGCGGCGGCTTGCCGATCGACGACGACGGCGCGCGGATCGGCGGCATCGGCGTGTCGGGCGGCAGCGAGGCGCAGGACGAACAGTGCGCGCACGCGGGCCTCGCTGCCGCCGGCTTCCGCGCGCGATGACGCACGGCACGCGAACGCGCGGAACGAACCCACCGGATCACGGATTCAAGACACTCGACAGACACATCATGTACGACACCGAACCCATCGCCGCGACGCGCGGCCCCGCCGGCGGGCAGCCGGACGTGCGGCTCGTCCGCAATTTCATCGACGGCAGCTATCGCGCCGGAGAACGCTGGTTCGACAAGCGCTCGCCGCTCGACAACGCGGTAATCGCGCGCGTGGCCGAAGCGAGCCGCGCCGACGTCGACGCGGCCGTGCATGCGGCGCGCGCGGCGCTGTCGGGGCCGTGGGGCGGCATCACGGTCGCACAGCGCGTCGAGATCCTGTACGCGGTAGCCGATGGCATCACGCGCCGCTTCGACGATTTTCTCGAGGCCGAAGTGGCCGACACCGGCAAGCCGGTGAGCCTCGCGAGCCATATCGACATCCCGCGCGGCGCCGCGAACTTCAAGGTGTTCGCCGACATCGTGAAGAACGTGCCGGGCGAAACCTTCGAAATGGCGACGCCGGACGGCGCGGGCGCGCTCAACTACGCGATTCGCCGCCCGGTCGGCGTGGTCGGCGTGATCTGCCCGTGGAACCTGCCGTTGCTGCTGATGACGTGGAAGGTCGGGCCGGCACTCGCGTGCGGCAACACCGTGGTCGTGAAGCCGTCGGAGGAAACGCCGCAGACGGCCGCGCTGCTCGGCGAAGTGATGAACGCGGCGGGCGTGCCGCGCGGCGTCTACAACGTCGTGCACGGCTTCGGGCCCGATTCAGCCGGCGAATTCCTGACGACCCATCCCGGCGTGAACGCGATCACGTTCACCGGCGAGACGCGCACCGGTGCGGCGATCATGAAGGCGGCCGCCGACGGCGCGCGGCCCGTCAGCCTCGAGATGGGCGGCAAGAACGCGGCGATCGTGTTCGCCGATTGCGACTTCGACGCGGCCGTCGAGGGCACGTTGCGCTCGTGCTTCGCGAATGCCGGACAGGTGTGTCTCGGCACGGAGCGCGTGTACGTCGAGCGCCCGCTGTTCGAGCGTTTCGTCGCCGCGCTGAAGGCAGGTGCCGAGGCGCTGCGGCCGGGCCGCCCGGAAGCGGACACGACCGGCATCGGCCCGCTGATCAGCCAGGAACACCGCGACAAGGTGCTGTCGTACTACCGCAAGGCGACCGAACTCGGCGCGACGGTCGTGACGGGCGGCGGCGTGCCCGACCTGCCGGACGACCTGCGCGGCGGCGCGTGGGTACAGCCGACGATCTGGACCGGCCTCGGCGACGATTCGCCGATCGCACGCGAGGAAATCTTCGGCCCGTGCACGCTCGTGATGCCGTTCGACTCTGAAGCCGAGGTGATCGGCCGCGCGAATGCGAACGTGTACGGGCTGTCGACCGCGATCTGGACGACCAGCCTGACCCGCGCGCATCGCGTCGCCGCGTCGATCGACGTCGGCATCGCGTGGGTCAACTCGTGGTTCCTGCGCGACCTGCGCACCGCATTCGGCGGTGCGAAGCAATCGGGCATCGGCCGCGAAGGCGGCGTGCATTCGCTCGAGTTCTACACGGAACTCCGCAACGTCTGCATCAAGCTTTGATCCCCCCGTTACCGACCGGAAAACGCTTATGGACTCCACATTGATTACCACGCTGGGCGACCGGCTGTACGACGCGATGACGTCGCGCCTGCCCGTCGCGCCGCTGACGTCGCAGCACGAGGACCTGTCGATCGACGACGCGTACCGGATCCAGCAGCGCTTCGTGCAGCGCCGCCTGGACGCCGGCGAGACCGTCGTCGGCAAGAAGATCGGCGTCACGTCGAAAGCCGTGATGGACATGCTCGGCGTGTACCAGCCCGATTTCGGCTACCTGCTGTCGGGCATGGTGGTCGGCGAGGGCGAATGCATCGCGCTCGACACGCTGATTCAGCCGAAGGCCGAAGGCGAGATCGCATTCGTGCTGAAGCGCGACCTGCTCGGCCCCGGCGTGACGAACGCGATGGTGCTGGCCGCGACCGAATGCGTGATGCCGTGCTTCGAGATCGTCGATTCGCGCATTCGCGACTGGAAGATCCGCATCGGCGACACGGTGGCCGACAACGCGTCGTGCGGCGTGTTCGTGCTCGGCGACCAGGCGGTGAGCACGCGCCGCGTCGATCTCTCGACCTGCGGGATGGTGCTCGAGAAGAACGGCGACGTGATCGGCACCGGCGCCGGCGCGGCCGCGCTCGGCTCGCCGGTGAACGCCGTCGCGTGGCTCGCCAATACGCTCGGCCGCCTTGGCATTCCGCTGAAGGCCGGCGAGGTGATCCTGTCCGGCGCACTCGCCGCGATGGCGCCGGCCGGGCCCGGCGACAACTTCCGCGTGTCGATCGGCGGGATCGGCGCGTGTTCGGTGCGGTTCGCGTGAGCGGCGCCGTTTCCATTCAATCGCAAACGAGGACATCCCCATGACCCGAAAGATCCGTTGCGCGCTGATCGGCCCCGGCAACATCGGCACCGACCTGCTCGCCAAACTCATGCGCAGCCCCGTGCTCGAACCCGTCTGGATGGTCGGCATCGATCCCGATTCAGACGGCCTGAAGCGGGCGCGCGAACTCGGGCTGAAGACGACCGCGGAAGGCGTCGACGGCCTGCTGCCGCACGTGCAGGCCGACGGCGTGCAGATCGCGTTCGACGCGACGAGCGCATACGTCCACGCGGAGAACAGCCGCAAGCTCAACGCGCTCGGCGTGCTGATGATCGACCTGACGCCGGCCGCGATCGGCCCGTACTGCGTGCCGCCCGTGAACCTGAAGGATCACATCGGCTCCGGCGAGATGAACGTCAACATGGTCACCTGCGGCGGCCAGGCGACGATCCCGATGGTGCGCGCGGTGTCCCGCGTGCAGCCGGTCGCGTACGGCGAGATCGTCGCGACCGTGTCGTCGCGCTCGGTCGGCCCCGGCACGCGCAAGAACATCGACGAATTCACGCGCACGACGGCGGCGGCGGTCGCGCAGGTCGGCGGCGCGCAGGCCGGCAAGGCGATCATCGTGATCAACCCGGCCGATCCGCCGCTGATCATGCGCGACACCGTGCACTGCCTGACGGAAAGCGCGCCCGACGAAGCGCGCATCGTCGAATCGGTGCGCGCGATGATCGCCGACGTGCAGCGCTACGTGCCGGGCTACCGGATCGTCAACGGGCCGGTGTTCGACGGCAACCGCGTGTCGATCTACCTCGAGGTCGAAGGCCTCGGCGACTACCTGCCGAAATACGCCGGCAACCTCGACATCATGACGGCCGCCGCCGCGCGCACCGCCGAGATGTTCGCCGAGGAACTGCTGGCCGGCCGCCTCGCGCTCCAGCCGGTTGCGCAGGCAGCCTGACGCGCGCTTCTCCCATGACCGGACGAACAAGGAAACGGCAATGAATCTCAAAGGCAAGCGAATCACCGTCCACGACATGACGCTGCGTGACGGCATGCACCCGAAGCGTCACCGGATGACGCTCGACCAGATGCGCGCGGTCGCGACCGGGCTCGATGCGGCCGGCGTGCCGCTGATCGAAGTCACGCACGGCGACGGGCTCGGCGGCTCGTCGGTCAATTACGGCTTTCCCGCGCACACCGATGCCGAATACCTCGGCGCGGTGATCCCGCTGCTGAAGCGCGCGAAGGTGTCGGCGCTGCTGCTGCCGGGCATCGGCACCGTCGATCACCTGAAGGAGGCGCATGCGCTCGGCGTGCAAACGATCCGCGTCGCGACGCACTGCACCGAGGCCGATGTGTCCGAGCAGCACATCGCGATGGCGCGCAAGCTCGGCATGGATACCGTCGGCTTCCTGATGATGAGCCACATGAACAGCCCGGAAGGGCTCGTGAAGCAGGCGAAGCTGATGGAGTCGTACGGCGCGAACTGCATCTACATCACCGATTCGGCCGGCTACATGCTGCCCGACGACGTGAAGGCGCGCCTCGCCGCGGTGCGCGACGCGCTGCAGCCGGATACCGAACTCGGCTTTCACGGCCACCACAACCTCGCGATGGGCGTCGCGAACTCGATCGCGGCGATCGAGGCCGGCGCTAACCGGATCGACGGCGCGGCGGCCGGCCTCGGCGCCGGCGCCGGAAACACGCCGCTCGAAGTGTTCGTCGCCGTGTGCCAGCGGATGGGCATCGAGACCGGCGTCGACGTGTGGAAGATCCAGGACGTCGCCGAGGATCTCGTCGTGCCGATGATGGATTTCCCGATCCGCGTCGATCGCGATGCACTGACGCTCGGTTATGCGGGCGTGTACGGGTCGTTCCTGCTGTTCGCGAAGCGTGCGGGCGACAAGTACGGGATCCCGGCGCGCGACATCCTCGTCGAGCTGGGCCGGCGCGGGATGGTCGGCGGCCAGGAAGACATGATCGAAGACACGGCATTGACGCTCGCGAAGGCGCGCGCGGCGCAAGCGAAGCGGGAGGCTGCATGAACCTGACCAACGAGACCGTCGAATCGCTTGCCGCGCATCTCGACGACTGCATGCGCGAAGCGCGCGACACGCCGAAGATCACCGACCGGCATCCGGAAATGGACTGGGACGACGCATACGCGGTCCAGGACGCGATCCGACGCCGGCAGCTCGCGCGCGGCGCACGGATCGTCGGCTACAAGGCCGGCCTGACCTCGCACGCGAAGATGCGCCAGATGGGCGTCGATACGCCCGTGTTCGGCTTCCTCACCGATCTCTACGACCTGCCCGACGGCGGCGAGTGCGACACGTCCGCGCTGATTCACCCGAAGGTGGAGCCCGAGATCGCGTTCGTGACGAAGGCCGAGCTGAAAGGCCCCGGTTGTCACATCGGTGCGGTGCTCGCCGCGACGGATTTCGTCATCGCCGGCATCGAGGTGATCGACAGCCGTTACCGCGACTTCAAGTTCGACCTGAAGAGCGTGGTGGCCGACAACACGTCGGCCGCGCGCTTCGTGGCGGGTGGGCGCCCGTTGCCGGTGGACGGCGTCGATCTGCGCACGCTCGGCGTCGTGCTCGAGAAGAACGGGCTGCCGGTCGCATTCGGTGCGGGCGCGGCCGTGCTCGGGCATCCGGCCGCCGCGATCGCGATGCTCGCGAACCATCTCGGCGCGCGCGGCGAATCGATTCCGGCGGGCAGCCTGATCCTGTCGGGCGGCATCACCGAGGCGGTGGCCGTCGCGGCCGGCGACAGCGTGACGCTGCGCGTGCAGGACATCGGGTCGGTCGGCCTGCGTTTCATCTGACGGGGAGGCCGATCGTGCCGGTTGCTCATCTGTACATCCTGGAAGGCCGCAGCGACGACAAGAAGGAACGCCTGATCGCCGAGGTCACCGAAGCCATCCATCGCTCGCTCGACGCACCGGTCGAATCGGTGCGCGTGATCATCACCGAGATGCCGAAGGCGCATTTCGGGATCGGCGGGCAGAGCGCGAAGCAGCGCGGGCGCTGATGCGCCGCGTCTACATGAATCGACTGGGGGAGCGTCATGTCATCCAATCCTGAAATCGGCCGCCGGATCGTCGCCGGCGGCATCGACACGAATTATCACGACGTCGGCGACGGCCCGCCCGTGCTTCTGATCCACGGCTCGGGGCCCGGTGTCACGGCCTATGCGAACTGGCGGCTCACGATGCCGGCGCTTGCGCGGCAGTTCCGCGTGATCGCGCCGGACATGGCCGGCTTCGGCGAAACCGAACGCCCGGCCGGATACCGTTATTCGATGGCGCACTGGGTCGATCACGCGTTGGGCTTGCTCGATGCGCTCGACGTCGAGCGCGCGCACGTGGTCGGCAATTCGTTCGGCGGCGCGCTCGCGCTGGCACTCGCGATCCGCGCGCCGGAGCGGGTCGGCAAGCTCGTGCTGATGGGCGCCGCCGGCACGCGCTTCACGCTGACCGAAGGGCTCGACGCGGTGTGGGGTTACACGCCGTCGATCGCGAACATGCGCGCGCTGCTGGACATCTTCGCGTTCGATCGCACGCTCGTGAACGACGAGCTCGCGAAGCTGCGCTACGACGCGAGCGTGCGGCCCGGCTACCAGGAAGCGTTCGCGAACATGTTTCCCGCGCCGCGCCAGCGCTGGGTCGATGCGCTCGCGAGCGACGAGACGCAGTTGCGTGCGCTGACGCATGACACGCTGATCGTGCACGGCCGCGAGGACCGCGTGATTCCGCTCGAGAGTTCGCTGAAGCTGATGGAATGGCTGCCGAACGCGCAGCTGCACGTGTTCGGCCGCTGCGGGCACTGGACGCAGATCGAGCATGCCGCGCGCTTCAACCGGCTCGTGATCGACCACTTCAACGAGTAACGCATCGGCAGGGCAGGCAGCGCAGGACGACCACAATAAATCAAATCAGTAGAACGAAGATTGGAGACATCGATGAAACGAAAGGCTGCATTCGGACTGATCTCGCTCGCGGCTTGCGCGGGCATGGCGCTGAGCACCGGCGCACGCGCGACGGAGGGCGGCGGCGACACGATCGGCGAGGGCGCGGAAGCGTTCTTCGCCCGCGCGCTGCCGCCGGCCGGGCTGTACGCGTTGCTGTACTACACGCACTACCATGCATCGCGCTTCAACGATTCGCACGGCAACGGCTCGGTGCCGGGCTTCAAGCTCGATGCGGACGTGCTGATTCCGCGCGTGGTCTGGATGTCGAACCTGTCGGTGCTCGGCGGGCGCTACGGCGCGTATGCGGTACTGCCGATGCAGCATCTTGCGCTCGACGCGGGCGGCGCGTCGTTCGACCGCACCAACCTCGGCGACCTGATCGTCAGTCCCGCGCTGATCGCATGGGGCTCGGGCGCGTTGCGCACCGTCGCGGCGGTCGAGTTCGTGTTCCCGACCGGGCAGTACGACGCGCAATCCGCGCTGAACACGGGCAAGAACTACTACACCGCGCGGCCGGTATTCGGCGTGTCGTGGCTGCCGAACGACAAGGTCGAGGTATCCGCGAAGATCACGTACAGCTTCAACTCGCCGAACAACGACACGCATTACCACTCGGGGAACCTGTTTCACGTCGACTATTCGGCGAGCTATGCAGTGACACCGAAGGCGCGGGTCGGGCTGTCGGGCTACTTCGTCAAGCAGACCACCGACGACATGCAGAACGGCCAGCCGGTCGCGGGCGACGGGTTTCGCGGGCAGGCGTTCGCGATCGGGCCGGGGGTTCGCTATCAGTTCAGCAAGATCAGCGTGGAAGCGCGCATCGTGAAGGAGTTTTTCGTCCGCAACCGGCCGGCCGGCGAGGCCGTGTGGGCGAAGGCCGTCATTCCGTTCTGACCTGACGGCGTGGGCCGGCCATCGGTTGCACGCGTGATGCCGCCATCGCCGCGCGTCACGCGCCGCTTCATCGTGCGTTACCGCGCGAGCGCGGCGAGACGCGGGAACAGCGGCAGCGCGTTCGCACGGTTGAGCGCGGCATGCCGGTCGGCGCTCAGCGCCGCATACGCATCCTGCGCATGGGTGAACGACGTGCTGACCGACGGCGGCGCGTACGGGAAGTCACTGCCGTACAGCACGCGATCGGGTTGCGCGAACGCGGTGAGGCTCGGCAGCGCTGACGGCGACGACAGCGCGGTATCGAAGTAGAACGAGCGCAGCAGGTCGAGCAGCCCGTCGCGATCCGGCACGTCGTTGCGCACGCCCGGCGCGAGTTCGGCGAAGCGGTACGCGGTGTACGGCAGGAAGCCGCCGGCATGCGACAGGATGATGCGCACGTTCGGGTAGCGCGTGATCACGCCGTTGAGGACGAGCTGCAGCGCGGTGCGCGTCGTGTCGAACGGGTAGTCGAGCAGCGGGCCGGGCATGCCGGGCAGCACGTCGATCGCGGGCTTGGCCGGGTGGATGAACACCACCGCGTGGCGACGGTCGAGCGCGGCCCACACGGGTTCGAATGCCGCATCGCCGAGATAGGTGCCGCCGTAGTTGCTGAGCAGCACGACGCCGTCGGCCTTCAGCGTGTCGAAAGCGTGGTCGATTTCGGCGAGCGTGCCGTCGACGTCGGGCAGCGGCAGCGTCGCGAAGTTTCCGAAGCGGGTCGGCCATTTCGCGACGAGGCCGGCGACGTACTCGTTCACCTGGCGAGCCATGTCGCACTTCGCCTGGCCGTTCCAGCCCTGTACGCCCGGCGCGGTCAACGACAGCACGCCGGTCTGGATCTCCAGCGAATCCATGAATGCGATGGCGCTTTCCGGGCTCCACGTCGGGCTGCCCCAGCCGGACGGGTCGCCGCCGTGGGCGGGCAGGGCGGCGGCCCAGAACGGCGGGACGACATGCTGGTGTACATCGATGCGGTTGCGGTCGGACATGATGCGGCTCCTGTGAAGGTGCGCTGCGGTGCAGCGCCTGACCGTCAGGATGCGCGCGCTTGATTTTTCAATCCAATAGATTAAATTTCGATATTGATCGTTTTGAGTGATTAATCGGCCCCATGGATCTTCGTCATTTGCGCTACTTTCTCGCGGTTGCCGAGGAAGGGCATTTCGGTCGCGCGGCGGAGCGGCTGCATATCGTGCAGCCCGCGTTGAGCCAGCAGATCCGCGCGCTCGAGGAGGAACTGGGCACGCCGCTGTTCGAGCGCAGCACGCGCAAGGTCGCGCTGACGGATGCCGGCCGGCTGCTGGTGATCGAGGCGCAGCGCACGCTCGAGCAGGCCGAGCGCGCGAAGACGCTGGTCCAGCGCGCGGCGCGCGGCGAGACGGGCATCGTGCGGATCGGTTTCGTCGGGAATGCGGTCGCGACGGGGCGGCTGTCCCACGATCTGACCGAGTTTCATGCGACCTGGCCGGGCGTGGTGCTCGACCTGCACGAAATGGCGCCGGCCGCGCAGCAGGATGCGATTCTCGCGGGCCGGCTCGACATCGGCTATTGCCCGGCGTTCGGCGTGGCCTTCGACGCGAAACTGGCCGTGCGGACGGTCGGCAGCTGGTCGTGGGAAGTCGTGATGAGCGATCGGCATCCGTTCGCGAAGCGGCGCTCGGTGAGCGTTGCCGCGCTCGCGGACGAACCGTTCATCCTGTATGCGGCCGACGGCGACGACGAAGGGCAACTGGCGATCCTGCGCCAGGTGCTCGGGCGCGAGCCGCGCATCGCGCACCAGGTGAGCAGCACGCTGTCGGTGCTGGCGCTGACGGGGGCCGGCCTGGGCGTGTCGATCGTGCCGGCGCCGCTCAGCCGGATCGCGGCGCCGAACGTCGTGTACCGGAAGCTTGCCGGCGATACACCGCGGTCGGAGCTCGTCGCGCTCAGCCGGCTCGGCGCGGAATGGGGGGCGGTACAGCAGTACCTGACGATGCTGGGCGAGCGCGCCGCGCAGGGGTAGCGGCGCGCGCGGGGCTTACTCCTCGTCCATCAACCGGACCTTGACCCGCTTGCCCTTGATCTTCCCCGCATTGAGCTTGCGCAGCGCGTCGCGCGCGACGCCGCGCTCGATCGCGACATAGGTCGAGAACTCGGTCACGTTGATCTTGCCGATCTGCTTGCCGTCGAACCCGGCGTCGCCCGTCAGCGCGCCGAGCACGTCGCCCGGGCGGATCTTGTCCTTGCGTCCGCCGAGGATCTGCAGCGTTTCCATCGGCGGCGTCAGCACGCCGTCGTCGGCCGGCTTCAGTTCCGCGAGCGGATGCCATTCGACGTCACGCTTCTGCGCCTGCTCGATCGCACCGACGCGGCCCATCTCGTCCATGCTCGCGAGGCTCAGCGCCCAACCGTCCTGATCCGCGCGGCCCGTCCGGCCGATGCGGTGCACGTGCACTTCGGGATCGGGCGTCACGTCGACGTTGATCACGGCTTCGAGCTGCGCGATGTCGAGCCCGCGCGCCGCGACGTCGGTCGCCACCAGCACCGAGCAGCTGCGGTTCGCGAACTGGATCAGCACCTGGTCGCGCTCGCGCTGGTCGAGCTCGCCGTGCAGCGCGAGCGCGTGGAAGCCCTGCGCGTGCAGCACGTCGAGCAGGTCGCGGCACTGCTGCTTCGTGTTGCAGAACGCGATCGTGCTCACCGGCCGGTAATGGTTCAGCAACTGGCCGACCGCATGCAGACGCTCGTTCTCCGTTACTTCATAGAAACGCTGGCGGATCTTGCTGTTGTCGTGACGCTCCTCGAGCTTCACTTCCTTCGGATTGCGCAGGAACTGCTGGCTCAGCTTGACGATGCCGTCCGGATAGGTCGCGGAGAACAGCAGCGTCTGGCGCGTGGTCGGGCACATCCGCGCGACCTTCGCGATGTCGTCGAAGAAGCCCATGTCGAGCATCCGGTCGGCTTCGTCGAGCACCAGCGTGTTCAGCGCGTCGAGCTTCAGGTTGCCGCGATCGAGATGATCCATGATGCGGCCCGGCGTGCCGACGACGATGTGCGCACCGTGCTCGAGGCTCTGCGCCTGCGGGCGCATCGGCGTGCCGCCGCAGAGCGTCAGCACCTTCACGTTCTCCTCGGCGCGCGCGAGGCGGCGCACTTCCTGCGCGACCTGGTCGGCGAGTTCGCGCGTCGGGCACAGGATCATCGCCTGCACGTCGAAGCGGCGCGCGTCGAGGCGGGCCAGCAGCGCGAGCGAGAACGCGGCGGTCTTGCCGCTGCCCGTCTTCGCCTGCGCGATCAGGTCCTGGCCGGCCAGCGCGACCGGCAGGCTCGCGGCCTGGATCGGCGTCATGTCGACATAACCGAGCTGGGCGAGGTTGGCGAGCGTGGCCGGCGTCAGCGGCAGCGCGCTGAAGGGCGTGGCGGTCGGCTGGGTCATTCGAGGTCTCCGAGGTAAGGCTTGCCTTCCATCTGTTCGTAGGCGACGTTGCCTTCATCGTCCTCGAAGCGCTCGAGGTAGTTGCGGGCGCCGCACAGCGGGCAGCGGAACAGCAGCCCCTGGCCTTCGTCCTTGATGACGACGTCGGACTGTTCCCACTGCGTGCCGCAGCTCTGGTTTCGGCAAGTAAACACGGATTTTTCTCCAGCTGAATTCGGTTGGGCGCCCCAGCATGTCGGGTAAGGGCGCCGGTATTGCGCGGTCGTGGCGCGCGGCGTCCGCGCGAAAGGGCGGGGCGCGGTGCAGCCGTTCGCGTGATGGTTCGTCGGGGTGGATGATGGATCGGGGCGCGATCACAGGACAGGAACGCGCGTGGCGCAATTCTAGCGGATACGTGGTGGCGCAGGCAGTTTCGCGACGGGGTGCGGCGTTACTACGTGTCGAACCTGCGTTCCGGCGCAGCGCGAGTTGCGTAGGCCGGCGAGCGCGTTGGCGCATCGAGAACAGCATGCACTGGGTGCCGGCATTGGTTTTCGGCGGAGACCGATGCTGGATTCGCATTGACCACGCGGTACGAAATTGGCGATCTTGCGGCGCTTCTGCTCGAATCCGTTCAGATACTTGTCTCGGCACCGTTCTTTGTCTGTGACCTTTCATTCGACCGGCCGTGGTTTAGTTTCGAATGCAACTGTTTTCGGATTTGTCCCATAGACGCGAGTGTGGCAATAGATAACTATCGCTGCCGGACGTCCAGCATGCGCTGTCATACACCATCGACTCTCCTGAGAGACTACGTTGCATCACTGATGCGAGTCACCGGCTGGAGGATCGCGCTTCTGTCTTCCAATGCAGCTGACCAGGGCAGTTGTACAGCCTGTCAAGGTAGGAAGTTCATGGATGTCCGTCTGCGACGGCCGGTTCGGCGAAAGTTCCGCGCTGGCTTGTACGTTTGCCATTCATTCGCCACCGCCTATCGGGTGACGCAAGACGCGATAGGTTTGTTGTGGCAGAGAGCTCACGATACCCATGCAATCCGACCTGCGCTTCACCTTCACCGCCGGCGACGAATTGTTCGAAGTCGTTGAATTCACGCTGCACGAAGGTTTATCCGAAACCTTCCTGTTGCAGGTGGAACTGGCGAGCGCGAATCCCGCCATCGACTTTGGCGAGGTGCTCGACCGCAACGGCCTGCTCATGATTTGGCAGGGCGGGCAGCCGGTGCGTTACGTGCATGGTGCCATCTCGTCGTTCGTTCAGCGTGATACGGGATTTCGACGCACTCGCTATTCCGCCGTGGTCGAGCCGCGCCTGGCACGCCTGAAACTGTCCTCCGACTGGCGCATTTTCCAAACCCGGAGCGTGCCGGAGATCGCCACGGCCGTGCTCAAGGCACACCATCAAACGCTGGACTACGAGCAGCGTGTCACCAACGAGCATCTGGCGCGCGAGTATTGCGTGCAGGCGGGCGACACCGACTACGATTTCATCGAACGTATCTTGCGCGAGGAAGGCTTCTTCTATGCCTTCCAGCACAAGGCCGACGGTCATCGGTTGATCCACTGCGACCGGCTGTTTATCTTCGGTCGTCAGCAGGGCGAGCCGGTGATCTACAACCCGACGCCCGGCGGCGACCAGCCGCAGCCTTGCCTGCGCACGTTCGCCTACACGGAGAACGTGCGCACCGCGCGTCAGGTGCAGCGCGACTACACGTTCAAGAGTCCACGCTATCCGCACGAGTACCCGCGCGAGGGGACGGACCTCGATCATCAGGGCCGTGGCTACGCGCGCTACGACTACCCGGGCCGCTATAAGCATGAAGCCAGCGGCAAGGCGTTTACGCAGGATCGCCTGCGTGGTCACCGTCGCGATGCGCGAGTCGCGCGGGTTACCGGCGATGATGCGCGCCTGCAACCCGGCATCGCGTTCGACCTCACCGGCCACCCGCGCGAGGACATGAACCGCGGCTGGCGCCCGGTGAGCATCGTGCATCACGGCGTGCAGACCACCAGCCAGGCGGAGGAGGGCGCCGACGCGCAGCAGGGCACGCACTACCGCTACGAGGCGGTGCTGGTGCCCGACGATGCCGAATGGCGCGCCGAGCCGCTGCCGCGCCCGCGCATCGACGGCCCGCAGCCGGCAACCGTGGTGGGTCCGGAAGGCGAAGAGATCTACACCGACGCGTACGGCCGGGTGAAGGTGCAGTTCCCGTGGGATC
>Ga0209566_100135_pt1 | contig 91038 bp, 79 predicted proteins | sample Araplavi_mTSA_r2_2_FD_184287 | JGI IMG/M metagenome (GOLD analysis project Ga0209566, IMG submission 184287) | Arabidopsis root microbial communities from North Carolina, USA - plate scrape CL_Cvi_mTSA_r2 (SPAdes) (version 2) | ecosystem: Host-associated > Plants > Roots > Endosphere | place... | reverse complement strand
CTGCCAGTTGCTCTTCGATACGTAGCGGCCTACTTTGGACTGCTGCGCTGCGGTACGCGGCAAGCTGATGCCGTATTTGCCATAAATGTATTTCGTTAAAGTCGAGCAATCGAAATTGCGGGTCTGACCGACCTTTGCACCAAATTTATAAGGTGTACCTAAATATTTTTTACCTAGTGCAATAATGGCATTGGATTTAGATGAAGTCGAAGTTGCAGAAGCGGATATCGTATCAGCCTTAGTAAGCTGAGGGATACTGATAACACCACCTGAGATGGCGATGGTTGTCCCTAGTGCCAAGGTAGCCAAACGCTTGCTCCATACTTGATGTAATTTCATAGTAGATCCCCTCCTCAAGGTTGTGTACGGCTTATCCGTATCTGGAACCTAGTGTAGCACAGCTGGGATCTCCTAATCATTGCTAGAGGTGTCGGAAATCGTTAGCTGGAGCGGGAAGGGGCTTGTTTATTAGAAAACGATGAGAATGTAATGAAGAAATTATTCTTGACAAATGAGGGAACGGGGGATGACGCCACAGTTACCAGATAGAAAAGCATTGACTCAAGCATAGAAAGAGAACACCCTGATCGATTCTTCAACACAGAAGCCGACGATGTCCAAGTGAAGATTTTGGAAAGGGTTGATTGGTAGATTATGAGATTTAGAAAAATGCTTCTGATTTTAACTACAAGTATAGTCTTATTGTCTTATTTATTTTATTGCCATTCGTTTGTTGTGTCGCATCTCCATTTTCACAAAAGCCTCCACTTTCACGATTGACGTGACAGTGGAGGCTTTTCATAACTGCTTTCTGCATGTTCCCAGGATGGTTTGAGCTACTTTGGGGGCAGCTCTCTGCCTTGTTTCTAGTTATTAGTCGAACTTTCAAGCTTGACGTCAATTGCGTTGACGAAGATGGTGGAACCTCCACCCAGTGTGTTATTAAAATCGAATTCGACAGACTGAGCAAATTTGTTTGTGCCTGTGACTTTTACCAGCATCGTCATTGGCTCGTGTCCCTCTGGCATCCATCTCGCCGACATTTTGTAACGGCCAAGCGGAATTTTATCTAGCCCGTGACCGCCTGTTTCGAGTGCTTCTGCCTGTCTTGTTATCGTTTGGCCTGCACTTCCATCAAACAACGGTCCGACTGGCGTAAGCGTAATCTCCAGATCGGTCGTATCGAATTGTGGCATACTGTCGGGAAACGACCAGAAATCGGGATGGACTTCAATTTTTCCTACAATATTCTTCAAAGTAAAATTACGTATGGCCCCTGTATTCCCAGCGAACGGTTTATCGCCATCAGCCGTTAACCAAATATCGAGCGGCTTGCCGTTATATTCGAGTGAGAATCTCGTATTCATGCGCCAGGTTGCGGGAATTTGAGCCAATTCAATTCGATAAAATCCGTTCTCGTCGGTTACGGCTTGCATGTTGCTATCGTAAAGCAATAAGTTATCCGCATTTATGATTACATCAGATATCGGGTTACCCAGCCCGTTTAGCAAGTAGCCCTTTACAACGTACGGTTCAACTTCCCCTGAAGATGGGACGGGTGCTGGTGTCGGTGTAGGCGTTGGTTCTGGAGTAGGAACCGGTGTTGGCGTTGGCGTTGGCGTTGGTGTCGGATTCGTTTCGGGATCCGTAGTATTTCCTGCGTCCTCGATTTTAATATTCCAAACATTATCGCTACTGGAGAAGTCGACATGGTAACCGCTGTTCTCCGACACAAAGCGCAAAGGCACCATGGTGCTGCCGTCAATGATTTGGGCAGGAACATCGAGGGCGACATTGCTGCCATTTACGATCGCATTCTTGCTTTCGATCGTTAATTCAATGGAGAGACCGTTCTTCGTCCCGATCGCTTTCCGGATGTTTCCATTTTCCACCCATTGCACAGTAAAACCGAGGGTTTCAAACAGTTTGCGGAACGGAACTAGGGTGCGGCCGTCTTTGACAATAGCCTGCGCGTCATCAAAATGAAGCTCGGTTCCTTTGAAAAACACATGGATCGTAATGTCCTTAGAGCCTTGCTCAGGAGTAGGAATGGGAGCCGGAGCAGGAGTCGGATTCGGCGCGGGTGTTGTTGACGGTGCAGAAGTTCCATACGATATCATTGGTTTTTTGTATTTAATCGGTTTAGACTCGACCGTACCCTGTGGCGTTTCGATTTCCAGCACATAATACTGCGTTTCTTTGATCGTACCGTTGTTGCTGGCATATAAGTCGAGCGTAAGCTGCCCTTCGAACTCGCCGACCGGCTCTTTCATTTCTTTGCGAAAACCCGGGTTGACGATTTCGCTTTGATGGGTGGTGCCGTTTGCTGTCGTTACAACTTTGTCCTGCACGATCCCGAGCAGCCAGCCGGTAGTAGCGCGGTTCGTTCTCCAGACGCCTTGTTGATTATCTTTACCGTAATCGTCTGTCGAACGTAATACGACCGCATTGATGACTGTCTTTTGCGCTAGGTTCAGGAGCAGCTTAAAGTGGCCGTCCTTATTGCCTTCCGGTGTAAAGTCCGCCGCACCGACAACGTCTGACTCCGTGTCCAGCAGACTGAATTCCTTGATCTCAACTCCGGCAGGGGAGGTTTCGCCGAACGCGGCTGCAAGGCTGCCAAAGGGAAAGCATCCGATGAGCATAAGTCCAATAACGGACTGCCGGATTATATTTTTGTTAAAAAAAGACATGATCGATCTCTCCTTTTGATTGGTTTTAAATCGTCTTCTACGATGCTGCATTCGATTGAGTCGAAGATTTGGCAACGTATTTTTGCTTCCAAATAAGATAGCCCATTGCTACATACACTGCACCCCAAAATAACGCGAACCATTTTCCGAGTCCGGGAAGTCCAAATGAAAGAATCATGAGGGCGAACAATGCAATCATCCAACGCGGAAATACTTTAGCACGGAAAGTGAGAATCGCGAGCAGGATCGTACCCAGTAGCAATCCCATACCGGAAACGGTGTTCGTCATATTTGCGAAAGCTCCTTCTTTTGCATAGAAGCCATAAGCAAATAGTCCATAAAAATTCGATGCGATCATTAAGTTCCCAATCATAATAAGTAGTGCTGTAATGAATCCCAGTACCCCGGTTTCCCGAGATTGTGCCAAATAAAGCGCGATGGAACAAACGCTCATCAAGATACAAGCGATATAACCGCAAATCACCTCCGGCGTACTGTCATCTCCCCAAATGAGTGACGCAGGCGTCATCCCTATTCGAATAATGCCTGCTAGTAAACAAAGAAAACCAAGCCATTTTGTTACCCTTTCAACTGTCATCCTCCTCAGCCTCCATTTGATTGCTTCATTTCCTGAAATGATCATAACAAACGGGTATTCCCAACCATGAGAGTAATCTACACCTAAGGAATCGGGAAGTTATGTAGGGAATTTCGGGAAGGTACCTATAAGTCACTGGGAATAAAGGAAGGTGGCGCGATGACGGTACCAGGTGCGACCATATCGAATGGCCTTTTTATTGACGGGCTGACAGAGAATAGTCTTTTTGGACGAGGTCGATGCGACCGAGAATCTAAAAAAGCTGCCCGAAGTCATCTGATGACTTATGGGACAGCTTCTTTATCAAAAAAACGCCGAACTTAATGCGTGTCATGTGCTGCTTTTAGTTCCGCTTCATTCTCCGTTTGACGTTCCTTACTCGAATCGGAAGGGGCTAAAGAGCCGGCCATTTCCCTGAAACGGGATCACATCCACATACAACTGTTGCAATTTCACTGGAGGTTACAGCTCCCTCAGAACCAGGTGCAATGTTTTGAACTTGCGTAAGGTTGCCGAAAGCATCGAATATACCGAACGCCATCGGACAGGTGCCTTCATTTAGTACTTTTACTGTACCGAACGGAAATTCGCTAGTCGCGTTATAAGCAATGGATCCAGGAGGGGGACATTTCCGTCACAACACATTTGGATAGCCTGACGAGGCGAAAATAGAAAAGACAACCCCCACATAACGAATGCGTTTAAAAATAGTCCCCAAAATCCATAGATGATGACTATGTCAACCGTGTCGATATCGAATGCATGCTTCGCCGCTTCAATGGGTAACATAGAAAAATCACCTGGCCGGATTGTACTTTTTGCTTATACGCTTATTTTTCCTTTCCTTATCCTTACCTTGACACTTCGCAATGCAGGCGATTTTTTGAACAGGATCTTGCCGGATACGCCGATTGAAGCGTTAAATGCAGTTGTCATCCTGACGGTTGTATACGTCATTCATAAGGGACTGGAGACGATAGGAAAAGCAGCGGAACTCATGATCCATTTCTCACCGTATTTATACTCATCTTCTTTGTATGCCTCTTTCCCAATATCAAACTATTTAATTTGCAGCCGATGCTGGAGTATGGATGGAACCGTGTTGCTAAAGGGGCGATCCCGTTATGGTCGTTTCCATTTCATGCGGCTTTCATTGGAATTATTTTTTTCTTCGAGCGGTTTTGGGGAAGCGTTAGGGATGGGCAGCTACAAGCTGCTTGCACTGCCTGTAGCATTAGTCGCTCTGCCTTTATCAATCTCTTTAATCCCGAGCAGCGCGTTCCTAAGTGAGTTTAACAAGGTGTGGCCGATTTATACGTTCGGAGTCGGCCTGCTTGTTCCTATGTTTTTGCTGACACTAGGTGCAATGAAGCGTTCCGACAAGGCGTCTGTACGTGTAGTGCCCCCTCAGAATGCTCAAGAATGACAAAACGATAGTGCAAAATAAGGGAGCATATCACCGTGCGGCAGCTGTTCCTTTTTTTATTGAAGCAATGGGCAAAAACTCTAGTTTACATCCGACTTCGTTTGTTATGCAAATGCCATGAGTTCACCTATGATACAAGATGAAGTTTTTAGGAGGTAGGACGTGTATACTGCCCTGCTGATTATTAGCGTTGTTGTAGTTTTGCTGTGTGCCATAGGTATAGTCACCCAGCAACTCAAGCATAAAAAAGATCGTAAGTAGGCTTATCATTTTCGTTAAGACCCTGATCATCGAAGATGTCTGTTCACCCCACAAATGATATATCATTTGTGGGGTGAGTTGGCGTAGACGACAAGTTAGTTTTTGTCGGGTGACAAGAAACTTATCTCATTAAATACCGCTTAAAAACTGATCGATTCTCAATTGATATAATTGAGTATTACTTGATCGAGTAATGACATTAACATAATTGAGTTCGCAGGATTAGGAATAGCGAAACGCACCAAGTGAGACTAAAGAAATAGCAAATGATATCACATTATCGATTGATGAAGACGGAGTTTATCACACATTAAAAAAGCATCTTTTTCATAGTTTGTTAAGCTCCCTCGGAATGATTCGGTTTCCTCACTCGGGCTCATGAATTCGCAGGATTTCACCCTGTAGTAAACTGCTCCATGCTAATTTTGTGAAATGGACGATCCCATTAATTGCCACGTAAATCGTGGCTTTTTTATTTTAATCCCATTCCCGATTTTGAAAAGAACATTAGGACATTCACCTTGGATCACCCTACTAGATATAGATGGCTATGGGGTGCTGGTTGAACGGGCAGATTACGTTAATAGGGGGAGGATAGTTGAATGATTTTAATAAAAATCGAATATTTATATACAACAATTGACAATTTTTGCTCTGAGCGGCGATAATGTAGTAGGACTTTGGAAGTATTTTCATTCAGCTTAGATATACACATTTTTGAGGTAAAGAGGGATTCCATGTTTAATCTTGTACTGGCATCGCCAGCAGATGATGGGTTTTTGTATGATTTGTACGCGGAAACTAGACGGGATGAACTGCATGCACTAGGATGGGACGACGCTCAGAGAAATGCCTTTTTGCGCATGCAGTTCGATGCACAAAGACGCTCCTATCGGATGCAATATGCCGATTTCGAACAAAGTATTGTGTACCAAGGTTTGGAGTCGGTTGGGCAAATTTCAAAAGCTTTTGCGGAAGACGCCATCGTTCTAGTGGATATTACCATCACTTCTAGCCATCGCTGTCAGGGTATTGGAGGGAAGTTGATCAGTGAACTTCAAGAGGCCGCCAAACGGCAAGGCAAGAAAGTTCGGCTCCATGTCTTGCAGATGAATCCCGCAGCGCGACTCTACCATCGTCTTGGCTTTCAAGTAGCTGCTGAGCGATTTCCGTACATAGCCATGGAATGGGAAGACTCTGTGCATGCAGATTCCCCAAACTACTAATTAGAGAGGGGAGGAGAAAAGAATGAGATCCTATGCAGAAGCAGCGTCTTTGCACGGCAGCGATTTTCAACTTGCCGATTTGCATGGCGTGCCTCTGACGCTGAGATTAACGGAAGTACAGGATAAGGGCAGCAACGATCGTTTTGAGCAATTCTCGTTGTTGTTGAAGGGATCGTTGAATGTGCCTCTTAACCAGGGAATATATCGGCTGGAGCACGAGGTTGCAGGCGTTGTCGATTGGATGCTCGTACCGGTTGCTAGAGACGCGGAAGGATATACCTACGAGGCTGTGTTTAATCTATTAAAAAATTAGCTTAAACTCGTAATTGAATTTGAAGGGAGCAGAATAATGAGCGATCAATATGTAGGAGAAATTCGTATGTTTAGCGGAACCTATGCTCCGATTGGATGGTTGTTGTGCAACGGTCAATTGCTGAGCATCAGTCAATATGAGGTCCTGTACACCTTAATTGGTTCAACATACGGAGGAGATGGACGTACAACTTTTGCCTTACCGGATTTACGGGGACGTGTTCCTGTTCATATGGGCAACGGGTATGTGCTCGGGCAGACGGCTGGTACTGAGAAGGTAACGCTGCTTACTACACAAATGCCTGCTCATACCCACATTCCAAATGCATCCAGTGTAGCGGGTACCGGCGCCAGTCCTGCCAATGCTTTCTGGGCGACAAGTTCGGCTGCCAACATACAACCTTATTCGACAACTGCACCTAATACTACGATGAACCCGGCGGCAATCAGCTCTGTCGGCGGCAATCAGCCGCATGACAATATGATGCCGTTCATGACGGTGTCGTTCATCATCGCTACCGAAGGCGTGTTTCCTAGTCAGTACTAAATTCAAGGAGGGACAATCATGGAACCTTTTTTGGCCGAAATCCGCGCTTTTTCCTTTAATTTCGCTCCGCGAGGCTGGGCGCTATGTAACGGACAATTATTGCCTATCCAACAAAATGCTGCGCTTTATACTCTGCTTGGAACAACTTACGGTGGAGACGGTCGAACAACCTTTGGACTACCTAATCTTCAGGGCAGGGTACCGCTTCACCGCAGCAGTTCCATCGCTTACGGAACGTCAGCGGGGGAGGCAGCGCATACGCTGACAATCAACGAGATGCCGATGCATACCCACCAAGCAAATGGGGGAAGTGATGAGGCTTCGGCTTTTAAGCCTACTGGGGCTACTTGGGGAACGAATGCGAGTGGTTTCAACATTTACCAGCCAACAGCCAATGTGACAATGAGTGGCGAATCTCTGGGGATTAGCGGAGCAAGTCAGCCGCATGACAACATGCAGCCGTATCTAGTTGTGAATTATTGTATCGCGATTCAGGGCATTTTCCCGCCAAGATCATAATGAAGGAGGAATGAAAGTCATGGATCCGTATTTAGGAGAAATTCGAATTTTTGCCGGTAATTATGCGCCGTCAGGCTGGGCCTTTTGTGATGGTACGGTGCTTCCTGTTTCACAGAATTCAGCTCTTTTTTCAATTATTGGCGGTTTGTATGGCGGAAACGGAACAACGACCTTCGCACTTCCGAATCTGATGGGCAACGTTCCTATACATCAAGGTGCAGGTCTGGGCTTGACGCCTCGCACGGTGGGTGAGTCTGGCGGCGAAGCTGCGATTACATTGCTTGAAACGCAAATTCCTAACCATACACATACAATTAACGCAGAGCTTGCACCAACGGGATTGGAACCGACGCAGGCGGTTTGGTCCAGTACAGCGACGACACGCGGTTCAAAAGTATATTCGTCGAATGTGGATACGCCAATGAGTCCGTTGGCTCTGGGGGTTACCGGCAGCAGCACCTCGCATAACAATATGCAGCCGTTCGTTGCAATGAGCTTTATTATATCCCTTGAGGGCAATTATCCACCGAAGCCTAGCAGCTAATGTATGAACTTCACCCCGCTTCAATTGGACAGGCGGGGTTTTATTTTTTATCAGAAAGGGGAGCAGGAGTAATGTCTGTTTTAACAAGAAGCTTGAGATTCATTCTAGCCATCATGATGATTTTCACCAGCTTCGCTGGAGTTGCCAGCGCCTCGATTCCGTATGACGCGACCAAATTCGGCAGCATTAATAAAGCTGATACCATTGTCTCAGATGCTTACTTTTCTTTTTCGGGGGAGGATGCTGCTACCCCTACGCCCAATTCGATTGTAGGCGTTGATGGGTCTGGAGTTTACTTAATGAAGAACGATAAAATCAACCCTTCAAGTGCAACTTCAGGAACGATCCATATTAAACCTAAGGATGCAGGCAAAGTATTTACGATTGAATCGTTAAATGTTAATGCGGCAGCCTATGGATCTGTAACTTTTACGGTACGTTTTAATAATTCATCTACACCAGCAGTGGCGCCTGTTACGATTACAAACAGCAATAGAGATTCCACAGACGGCACTTGGAATTATAAACGAATCACATTTTCTGCCAACGCAGTGACGAGCGTCGATATTGACATTACAGATACGTCAAACTCCTCTTCTCCTCCTGTGGTACCTGCAGTAGGGCAGAATTCGACAATTGTTGATTTTGTGGTCACCGATTATCCAACCGCAGTAAGCAATTACACCTTGACGTATGCAGCTGGTGCTAATGGGGCGATAACAGGCTCGACTCCACAGACGGTAGTCGGCGGGGGAAGCGGAACGGCTGTAACGGCCATCCCCAATACAGGCTATTACTTCGTGAACTGGAGCGACGGTGTGACGACGGCCATGCGTACGGACACGAATGTGACGGGAAACGTGAGTGTCACGGCGAATTTTGCAATTTATCAGTATACATTGACATACACAGCCGGATCGAACGGTACACTGACAGGCACGACTTCGCAGACCGTTAACCATGGTTCGGATGCCACGACAGTAACAGCAAATCCGGCATCCCACTACCACTTCGTGGACTGGAGCGACGGCAAGACGACGGCCACGCGTACGGACACCAACGTGCAAGGGAATCTGAGCGTGACGGCGAATTTCGCGCTCGATACGTACACGCTGTCGTATGCAGCCGGCGCGCATGGCACGTTGACGGGTAGTGCGTCACAAACGGTTGGCTACAATCTGAGCGGCACCGCAGTAACTGCAGTCCCAGATCTAGGATATCACTTCGTGAACTGGAGTGATGGCAAGAACACTGCAACGCGTACAGATACAAACGTAACGGCAAACAATAGTGTAACGGCGAACTTCGCACTTAACGCGTATACGCTGACGTATACAGCCGGCTTGAACGGCACGTTGACAGGTAATACGCCGCAAACGGTTACTCACGGATCGAACGGCACAGCCGTCACAGCGGAAGCCGATGCAAACTACCACTTCGTGGACTGGAGCGACGGCAAGACGACGGCCACGCGCACGGACACGAATGTGCAGGGTGATTTGGATGTGACGGCGAATTTCGCGCTCGATACGTACACGCTGTCGTATGCAGCCGGCGCTCATGGCACGTTGACGGGTAGTGCGTCACAAACGGTTGGCTACAATCTGAGCGGCACCGCAGTAACTGCAGTCCCAGATCTGGGATATCACTTTGTGAACTGGAGTGATGGCAAGAACACCGCAACGCGTACAGATACTAACGTAACGGCAAACAATAGTGTAACGGCGAACTTCGCGCTTAACGCGTATACGCTGACGTATACAGCCGGCTTGAACGGCACGTTGACAGGGAATACGCCGCAGACGGTTACTCACGGATCGAACGGCACAGCCGTCACAGCGGAACCAGATGCCCACTACCATTTCGTGGACTGGAGCGATGGCAAGACGACCGCTACGCGCACAGACACGAACGTGCAAGGTGATCTGGATGTGACGGCGAATTTCGCGCTCGATACGTACACGCTGTCGTATGCAGCCGGAGCGCATGGCACGTTGACGGGTATGACGCCGCAAACCGTTAACTACGGTTCGGACGGTACGGCCGTCACAGCTATCGCAGATCCGGGGTATCACTTCGTGGACTGGAGTGATGGCAAGACCTCCGCAACGCGTACAGACACAAACGTAACGGCAAACAACAGTGTAACGGCGAACTTCGCGCTTAACGCATATACGCTGACGTATACAGCCGGCTCGAACGGCACGCTGACAGGCACGACGCCGCAGACGGTTGCTCACGGCTCGAACGGCACAGCCGTCACAGCGGAACCAGATGCCCACTACCACTTCGTGGACTGGAGCGACGGCAAGACGACGGCCACGCGCACAGATACGAACGTGCAGGGTGATCTGGATGCGATGGCGAATTTCGCGCTCGATACCTACACGCTGTCGTACGCAGCCGGAGCGCATGGCACGTTGACAGGTATGACGCCGCAAACCGTTAACTACGGTTCGGACGGTACGGCCGTCACAGCTGTCGCAGATCCGGGTTATCACTTCGTGGACTGGAGCGACGGCAAGACCTCCGCAACGCGTACAGACACAAACGTAACGGCAAACAATAGTGTAACGGCGAACTTCACGCTTAACGCGTATACGCTGACCTATACAGCCGGATCGAACGGCACGCTGACAGGCACGACGCCGCAGACGGTTACTCACGGCTCGAACGGCACAGCCGTCACGGCGGAACCAGATGCCCACTACCACTTCGTGGACTGGAGCGATGGCAAGACGACGGCAACACGCACGGACACGAACGTGCAGGGTGATCTGGATGCGACGGCGAATTTCGCGCTCGATACCTACACGCTGTCGTACGCAGCCGGAGCGCATGGCACGTTGACAGGTATTGTGTCACAGACGGTCGGCTACAATCTGAGCGGCACCGCAGTAACCGCAGTCGCGGATACGGGTTATCACTTCGTGGACTGGAGCGACGGCAAGACCTCCGCAACGCGTACAGACACAAACGTAACGGCAAACAATAGTGTAACGGCGAACTTCGCGCTTAACGCGTACACGCTGGCATATACGGCTGGCGCACATGGCACGTTGACGGGCAGTACGCCGCAGACCGTTAATCACGGCTCGGATGGTACGTTGGTAACAGCAGTCGCAGATCCAGGCTACCATTTCGTCGATTGGAGCGATGGCAAGACGACGGCAGCACGCATGGACACAAACGTGCAGGAAGCTTTGAACGTAACGGCGAACTTCGCGCCTGTTACGCACACTTTAAGCTACACGGCAGGCGTGAACGGCACATTGACCGGGACAGCTTCTCAGCGCGTTGACCACGGTTCGGACGGCACGGCTGTCACGGCTGTACCTGGTCGCGGTTACCACTTCGTGGACTGGAGCGATGGTCTGGCCACCGCAACGCGTACAGATGCCAATGTGCTCACAGATGTAAACGTGTCGGCAAACTTTGCGATCAATGAATATACGCTGACGTACACGCCAGGCGTGAACGGCACGCTGACAGGAACCCTCTTGCAGACGGTGCAGTACGGCTCGGATGGGACAACCGTAACCGCCGTTGCATATGGAGGCTACCACTTCATCGGCTGGAGCGACGGCAAGGCCACGGCTACTCGCACGGACTTGAACGTGCAAGGAGATTTGAGCGTGACAGCCAATTTTGACGAGGATTATACGTCAAGCCCATCAGCGCCTGTTTCTGGAGGTGGCGCTGCTGATAGCAGCGACAAGGATGTAATTGTGCTCGTCAACGGCAAGGCTCAACATGCAGGTGTGGCCACGACCACACAAGTTAACAACCAGACGGTTACAACTATATCTGTGGATGAGAAAATTATTGAACAAAAGATCGCTCAAGAGGGACGGAATGCTAAGATTACGATTCCGGTACATTCTGAATCTGATGTTGTGATCGGGCAGTTGAGTGGACAAATGATTAAGAACATGGAGCAAAGTCAGGCAACCATTGAAATTGCGACTGAACGAGCGACCTATTCAGTGCCCGCTCAGCAGCTTCAACTGGATAAGGTCATTGCCGAATTGGGACAGCAAGTTAATCTGCAAGATCTCCAACTGCAAATTACTGTAGCGAAGCCGTCAGAGGATATGGTGGGTACGGTCGTCAAAGGCTCTGGCAGAGGAGGATTTACGCTTCTTGTGCCCCCGGTAGAGTTCACGATAAAGGCAGTTTACGGGAACCAAACGATCGAGATCACTCATTTTAACGCGTACGTAGAGCGAACCCTTGCACTTCCTGAAAACGTTGATCCTTCAAAAATCACGACCGGGATCGTCGTGGAGCCGGATGGTACAGTCAGACATGTGCCGACCAAAGTAATTGTGATTGAGGGCAAGTATTATGCTCAAGTCAGTAGTTTAACGAACAGTGCATATGCAATCGTATGGCACCCGATCACATTTAGCGACATGACGAAGCATTGGGCCAAGGATACCGTGAATGATATGGGTTCCAGAATGGTGATTAACGGAGTTAATGATAATTCGTTTGCTCCGGATCAGGATATTACGCGGGCAGAGTTTGCGGCTGTAATTGTTCGGGCACTGGGATTGAAGCTGGAATCGGGAAGCGCTCCTTTCTCGGATGTGAAAGCTGCAGACTGGTACAACGAGGTGATCCAGACTGCGTATAACTATGGTCTAATCAATGGTTTTGAAGATGGAACTTTCCGCCCTGCGGATAAAATTACACGCGAGCAAGCAGCGGTAATTATCGCCAAGGCTATGGTTATCACAGCATTGAAAAATAAGCTTGCGGCAGGATCTACCGAACAGCTGAATCAGTCTTATCGCGATGACAAAGATGTCTCCAATTGGGCTGAATCCGGTATGATGGATTGTTTACAGTCCGGTATCGTAACTGGGCGCGCAGAACAATCGCTTGCGCCAAAGGCATATATTACGAGAGCTGAGGTAGCTGTAATGACGCAGCGGCTTCTTCAAAAATCAGGACTTATATAGCTTAATTGAAACACGAGCATAGCTATGTTAGAAACCTTAACGCAATTGTAAAAAATCCTCGGTTTTGACCACAGCCGAGGATTTTTTTCTTATCAAATTTGAGAGTCCGGGATCGAGAGTGGGATCAAGTTCTTGTCATCCGACAATCTTTGTGAAAAAGATCGAGAAATCAAGCTTTATATTTTGTTATTGGTTCAAGGAGCTGCGGCACTGATTATTCGTAGGGAATTGTCCTGAGTCACACATTCGCTTCATCTACAATATGATGAATCTAAGAATCTGAAGAGGTGAGCCAATGGCAGTCGTAAAAGCCAGGAAACAGGATATTGATATGTTGGCAAGGTTGCTTCGAGCTGAAGCTGAGACCGAAGGCGAAACGGGCATGCTCCTTGTTGGAAATGTTGGCATTAACCGAATAAGAGCGAACTGCTCCGATTTTAAAGGAATCCGAACAATTCCCCAAATGATCAACCAGCCGCATGCATTCGAAGCGTTGCAACATCCTTTGTACTATCAAAACGCAAGAGAGCGGGAACGCCGTCTGGCGCAACGGTCTGTCAATGGGGAACGGAATTGGCCAGCTGAATTCTCCCTATGGTATTTCCGTCCAGGAACGTTCGAAAATCCCGGACCCTGTCCGCCAACTTGGTATAATCAGCCGCTCGTAGGACGATGGAAGAAGCACTGTTTTTATCAACCGACCGCGAAAGAATGTGAAAGTATATTTGGTACGTTTTAATTTTATTATGGAAAAGAGCTCAGGATCTCCTAAGCTGACTTGTCACAGCCGTGTGTCGGTTGACAAGAGCTTTATCTCATGAAGTGCCGAGTAAATCGCGGCTTTCTTGGATTAAGTGGAATAAAGTTGTTGTCACGGTCATTATCCGGAAACGAGTGCAACAAAGCAAAGACTGCCTCATTGGGTAGTCTTTGCTTTGTTGCTTATTTGGCAGGAGAGTTCAATTCAAAAAGAGAAACTACAGTGGTAAAATAGATTGTTAACGCAAGGTTGTATGGATCTTTAGGGGGATGGGAGATGGATATTAACCCCATTGTTCGCCCAATACTGCCGACCGTACGTGTAATAATCCTTTTAGCATATACGATTATATTAAAATTGCTCCAACGCCTGCTCTAAGCAACCCACTGCAACCTGCTCAAATGAAACGACTCCATCGGTTTAAATGCTACATAACCATCTGCCGGGAGCTTATCTTTGATCTATTTGCCTGAATAACTCTTCCACACCTCATCTTACCATGGCGTATGAGTGATATGTTTAATGGCCGTACTGTCTTCTAATATTGAAGAACCACATTACTTAAACTGGTTATTGTTCGTCAATGACTGAAGGTCGGAGGTTTTCTGTGTTAAACTACACACCTAAATCAAATGAATTGAAATCACCTTTAATCGGTGATGAGAAGCAGCAGCCCGCTTCAAGAAATTGTTCGATGAGTCCACACAACCTATCACATATTATGCAATTACAGCGAACTATTGGAAATAGAGCCGTTAGTCAGATGTTGCAATCAAAAAGAGTGGTAGATCAGAAACACTCCGAAATAGACAAAGTGGGAAATAACCCCATTTTAAAGCAAAATAGTGGAGCAGGGATGAGCGGTAATTTATCCGCTAAGATACAAAGAGCAATTTCTCATGATGATCCAGATTATGAAGATGATAAAGGACGAGCGGGAAAAGTCACAGTCGAAAACATTAAAGGGAAGTCACTTGGCCCGGGTGCAAATGCACCTAGCGTAGATCCTATCGGCTGGAGGGAGCTTCATGATGGTGGTCACACCCTAGGACATGCAGCTTCGACTGGTTACAGAGCCGTACGGATGCATTTGTGGAATGGCAGGTTAAACGGCCCCGGAGATGAGGTACTCAATTTAGCTCCAGGACCAGCACAGATAAACAGCTTAATGTCTGCAGGTCCTGAGCAGAGCGCTAAGGATGCGGTGGATAAGAAGAGAACAATCTGGCTTGAAACGGAGGTTTCTTATCAGAATGATAACGTTCAGGCTAATGATTTTACGTCTGTAGTTCCAAATGAAATATCAATGGAATGGGGGTATATGACGGGAGGTACAAGGGGGCCAGCTCAAGTAATATGGAGTCAGCCTATTGATCAGCCTGCGGGTGCACTCACAAAGACTCAGAAAAAAGCTTATCGCAAATTAAATACTGTCCATAACTTGAAGGGTATGTTGCAAAACGCATCTAAACAAGAAATAGCACAAGCATACAATCTTGTAAATGATGATCTAAAGAAGCACATGTTACTTAATTATGAAACAGTCTTTATGGGAATGACGGACGATGACCGTAAACAAGCATTATCTAGATTAGATGAAAATGAAATTATAAAATTAATTAACTTGCTAGGATACGCTGATGATCACATTGCCATTAATTACTACGTGTTGAATAACTTGAAGCTGAAGCCTTTATTACTACAAAATGTGTTTAAAAAATTTGATGATTATCTAAAATATAAAATAGCTTATTACGTAGGTGAGGATTTACTTTTCGATTTAGATGAGTATGGAATGGAATTAGTGAAAACTGAAAATGTTTATTTCAATATTCTCTCTTCAGAGACAAAGTTCAACTTTCTAGATAATATGTATGACGAAGAAATTGATCATCTATTCTTGGCAAGAACGGAATATAATCTATTTGAAGATTGGGCAAGGTTTCATGGTAATAATGATTATAATAAAGCTAAATTATTTTTTGAAGATAGAGTGTCAGACGAGCTTTATGAGAAGCTTGTTAAAAGGGTATTAAAATTTTGGCAGAATAAAAAAGTCAAACGATGAATCGAGGTATCGATATGCATCAATCCCAATGGAAAGACAGATTTAAAGCAATGGTTGAAAAGTTACAAGCTGATCCGCGAATCACTGTAAATCAAGCTGAATTAAATCTTCCCGCTTCTCTTGCGGATATTGAGTTTGCGAAAAGCCAATGCATGGGGAAGCTTCCTGAAGGGTGTCAAACGTTCTTTGAATCGATGGATGGACTTACAGTTGAGTGGAACTTAAACGAATCTAATACCGCGAGACATCACAAAGGTTCTATTCGGATACTGCCTATCAAACAGGTATTCGGAAATTGGCAAGGAGCAACATGGTTTCCTGAGCCTAGTCCGGGCACGCAATATCAATCAATTAAACCGTTTGATCATTTCGTCACTGAAGCTTGCGCAGCGTTTAAGCTTAAGCCTCAAAGTACTCCCGAATCAACCGTTTATTTTCATTATTTCGGAGAGGCTACAGTGAATACTGGTTATAGTTTCAATGAATACTTAGAGCGCTTGCTTGTATCAAAGGGTTATTGGTACTGGATACAATCACTTTCTAGTGAGACATGTGATAACCCTGAAGCGGAAAAGTTCCGCAATGCAGCGAGCCGACTATTCGATGATTATGATGATGCCTTATTTGCACCCAAATAAACATGTAAATAGAGATACAAAACGGCTAACGTCGGAGATGTGACCCTACAAGCTCTGTCCACAACGTCAAAAAATGTCATCGGAAAGACTAATGCTGCTGTTCATACAGGTAACACCTTCTCATAAATAAGAAAGAGGCAACCCTATGCTAGTGGGGGTTGCCTCGTTATTTTTTCAACAGAATGGTCATCGTATCGTTTAGAAGAACTTACCTACAATATTCCAGTACATCAAATAAGGGGTCAAAATTAAACCCGTGAGCGTTACGATGGCATATCCCATCTTCACCAAAGCGTTAACGTTTTTAAGCTTCAGTAACCTAATCCACATGACCGCGGAGATGATGAACAGGAGGAAAGCCAACAAAGCGGTGTAGAGAGAAATCTTCCACGAAGTAGGCGCTTCTCCGAATAAATTCGAAAAGTAAGAGAAGGCGAGTGGAAGCGTGATTATGTAAATCACGTTGGCAAGCAAGGTCAGTCTACGGATTCCTTTCGTTTCGGCTTTACCGCCTTTCCTCGCTATACCGATTATTGCAGCGATAATCAGAAAAAGCGTATTAACGAGAACAAGGCCAACCAAAATTAAGCCCATGAGAAGTGTCCCTGCATTTGAAGGCTGAATTTCAAAGGAGTCCATCGGATAAGAACTCATCGTAAAATGTGTTGCTCCATTTGGTGTTTTGTAATAATAAACTCGATCGGTACCGTTTTTTTCAACGAAGGTATTTTCCTTTTCTGCAACGAAGGTTTGGACACGTGGTCCATTGGTCACTTTCAATTCACCCGGCCCGCTTACTTCAACAACCCAAGTAGGCAATGGGGAGATCTGAGTTGCAAATTTTCCGACTCCATGGTGGAAATAGCGGGTATATTGATACGTGCCGGTATAAGACTTCATATCGGTTTCCGAAAGGGTAAGCTTCGCTTGGTTCTCAATAGGTGCAATCGGATAGAAGTGTTTATTGAAATCCTCGAAAAAGGCTTGGTTCAGAGCATGACCATTCGTGCTATTCGTAAAAATGGCGAATCCTAGCTTTTCTTCGGGAACAAGGTACATCCAGCTCCTGAAGCCATCAACGGTACCCCCATGCATAATAGCCCGATGCTTTCGCGGAACGTCTTCCCATAAGCCATAGCCGAATCCCGAAAGGCTGGGGTCGTGTTTAAAGTGACTTGCCTGCATAACATCGGTCGTAGTATCCCCTAGAAGGGCATTGTGGAAGGATCCGGATTTCAGATGTGCCATCATATAAGGGCCCATATCCGGAATCTTCATGCTCAAATTTCCCGCGGCAGCGTAATTATCCGTATTTTGATAGGGTTGCTTCGTATAAGTCTTTTTAGCTGAATCGTATGCATAACTGTTTGCAATATGATCGTTTTCATTTTTGTGTAATGTCGCGGTCTTCATCCCCAGCGGGTTTAAGATGTGCTTCTGCATGTACTGGTCATACGTTTCGCCGGATACTGTTTCAATGATATATCCGAGCAGCGCATACCCGTAATTGCTGTAAAGCGTCTCTACGCCGGGTTCATTAATCGTCTTTGGAATATGGGTTTCCATGAATTTTTGGATAGGTTCGATCTTCCCTGATATATCTTCATAATACTCGTCAAAGCCAGACGTATGGGTTAGCAAGTTGTCAATTGTAATGGGCTTATTGTTTTTCCCATGTATTGTGAAGCCTCTTAGATACTGATTAATGTCAGCTTTGAGATCGATTTTCCCTTGCTCGTATAGCTGCATAATGGCTGTAGCTGTAAAGTTTTTGGTCACAGAGCCGATCCGGAACACTGTATCATCGGGATCAACCCTTGTCTTCGTCTCAAGGTCCGCGAATCCGTATCCTTCGGAAAACAAAGTATGTCCATCTTTTACAATCGTAAATGCAGCTCCTGGAACATTAAATTCCTGCAAATGTTTCCCGAAATAGTCATCCACATATTTTTTTACTTGATCCGTGTTGTTAATATCGAAAATTTCATTTTCGGCAAACGAATATTTTGGAACAACAGTTAAAAGCATGATACCGACAATGGACGTTATAACCGCCTGCGCGAGCCTAATATTCTTAAACATGATACTCTCCTCACTTATTTACTGCCTTAACTGCTGACTTGTTGAATATGCAATTTGCAGGAAAGGCAAGTATTTTTTGAATGTATGTAGTATTCCCCTACGAAAACCACTAATAATCTTTACCCAAAGGCATAATTTTATATTTCGATTTAATATCTCCACTTGAAACTATTTTGTATGAAAGCTGTATAATGGTGACAAATTATACTTCGGAGGGAAATAACAATGAAAACATTAAAAATGATAACTAAAAAAGGGATGATTCTGTCATTGGTATTGGCTACAGGTTTAACAGGAAGTGCTATAGCTAATGCACAAACCAATGCTAACAATCAGAAATCCCAATCACTACTAGGTGACTCGACAATGAATTTTCAAAAAGTTGAGTTGCAAGGAGCCCAGGAGCTCTCCAAACAAAATGCCAAATTGATTCAGGAATTCTATAACGCATTCCTTCGCGGTGACATGGAGACAGTTACGAAGCTCACTTCTAGCGATTTTATTATGCACGTCCCTGGTAAAGGTCTCAATGCCGGAGAATATTGGGGCGCTTAAGGTTTGAAAAAATTTGCATCAAATATTTCTTCCTACAATGGCGGTGTCTTTAAAATGCAGGTGCCAACTCTTGCCGTTAGCGGTGATACTGCTTTCACCCAAGAACTTGTTACACTTAACCGTAAGCAAGACCCAAAACGAATGTTTGAACTGCGCTTCACGATGCAATATTCGATTAAAAATGGAAAGGTATCTGAGGCGTGGACGATACCAGATGACCTCTATGCCTACGATGAATACTGGACTCCTCCTGTAAAGGGCCCAGCTGCTTTGACGGCTTCTGCGCCGACAAAAGGGGGGGGAACATCGAAAGCCCAGCCATTGGGTCCTAGTACAGAAGGAGCAGTTTCTAAAGAAAACTTGGCATTTATCAAAGATCTGTACAATGACTTTTGGACAGGCAATCTAGATGGGGTTAAGGCAAAGTTTGCTAATAATTTGGAACTCACAGTTGCCGGTAAAAACCCGATTGCCGGCACTTATCATGGTTGGGATGGTTTTATTAAATTCCGTACTAACCTTATGAATCTGGGTTCTGATAAATACAAATTAGAAATCGATACGATGGCTGCGGGGAAGAACGATGTCTTTGTTAGAGAGTATATTCGAATGAATCGTAAATGGGATCCAATACCACGAGTTGTTCCAGCAGTGATCATGCATTTTCATATTGAAAATGGCAAAGTTACAAAAATTCGGGATATTGCAGTAGATCAACTCGCCTATGATGAGTTTTTCACCCCCCCTGCTAAATAAGAGACCAGTATGAAAAGAGGTGTGGCCGTTATTACGTCATCGCCTCTTTTCGTCATACGGGAATGATCGCTAAGGCGAATGATCTGTTGATTTACGGTGATTTCCCTTGGACAGTCACTTCCCAGTCCCACTTCAGCGGGATGAGCTTTCTTGGCAGGTTAATGCTGTAAATCTCATAATCCATAGTATTGAGCGTCACATGTTTGTCTCTACAAGCAACCTTATCATTATAGGCTGTGCTTACTAAGTGGCTTACTAGGAGAGCAATTAGTTTCGAATCTGCATCTGCAATCGGAACTTCTGTGAGCATGACGAGATTTGCAAAATCATAAATAATTAAAAAAAAGCTTGAAAAGAGTCATCATTAACTTTAATATTAAAGTCAATGATGACTCTTTATGAGTTGTATGGGAATTGAACGTAGGTCGATTATCGATTTCGCGCCTTCTGGGGAAAAGTTCAAGTGGATCAGATATTTGGATGAGGTATCTCATTTTTTGCTCAAACGATTGTTTCGACGGTTCAGGGTCGCAGCATGCTCATTACGGAAGGAATAGGTGTGAGCCCATTTAGAGAAAGGCTATACGAAAGTCAGGGGGCTATAGGAAGTGGCAGGGGACCTCTCCCAGTTATCCCGTAAAGGTGAACAGGCGACTGTTTCGAACTGTGGACATAATATTCATGTAGAACACCACGATGTAAGGGTTCATGCAATTCGACGAGTTGTGGAGTCTGCTTGTAGTTGAGAAAAAAAGAGGAGTGACTAACTATGTCTCCAAAACGCTCTGATATCCACCGAGCAAACCGAAAAGCACAAATTTTATCAGCAGCTATTTCGGTATTTCAGGAGAAAGGCTATAACCAGACAACGATACAAGATATTATCGAAGCTTCTGAAATTAGCAGAGGTGGCATTTATACTTACTTTCGAAATACCGAGGACATTTTTCTTGCTATTCTCAACAATCGTGATACGGAAGATTTTGAACAACAAATGCTGGATACAGAAATGTCTTGTTGGGAGAGACTATCCACTCAGTTTGATTCCTATTACTTAAGGGTGTTGAAGATCGCTCGGTCTCTGATCAAACCGATTTTTGAATATTATTTTACAGCTGGTTGGGGTCAAGAAAAGAATACCTCTATGCTAAGTTCACGGTTTGACAAAGCATATAAGCTCTACACTAATCTTATCGAAGAGGGGATTCGCAAAGGAGAGTTTTACCCGGTTCTCCCAGCTTCAAGCATTGCGAGAACAATAATTTCATTTATGGATGGATTAAATCTATCTATGCTTCTCTTTGGTGATCAGCAGGCTCAACCCCATGAGCAGGTAAGGGCATTTAAGGTGTACATGCACCAGATACTTATACCGCAGAAGAATGAACAAATATCGTACGAAAAGCTATAGACGCTGCGAGCACACAATAAGGATGCGATAAGTGCTGGAGATGGCAAAAGAAATACATGAAAAGAGGCATAGAGTTAAAATGATAGAACAAAATCTCGAATCTCAATACCAAAAAAATAATCAGTACGAGATTACGAGAAATTTGTTTGCGACGGGGATATATGAAACTGATTCAAGCCAAGGGAGACAATAGCCCCTCGTTTACAAATATGGAAAATTTAATGCCTATTCCATAGGGTGATCGACGTATCTTCTCCCCAGCTTTTCACTGATCAGGTTGATTGCAACTCTTGCTCCATCACCTGAGCTGATGATGGTATGAACGCTCGATCCTGCAGCTACTCCTGCTGCCCAGATACCGGGAATATGGGTTTTTCCGCTCGCATCCACTTGAATGATAGATCGAATATAAGGCTCAATACCAGGCTTGATGGCAAGACCAATTTTCTTTGCCAGATCTGTTAAAGCCCCTGTGGCAATTATGATTTGCTTAGTATCAAAGGAGTCATTCTCTAATTGAATGTGAAAATAGGAATCTGCATGGAATATCTCTTGAACCTTGCTTTCAACAAGCACAGCACCAAAGTCAACGGCTTGTTCTTTCCCGATTTCAATAATTTGTGGACCTGTAATGTCTTTTATACCATAGTGATTTCTAAGTAAAGCGCGTTTGGTCATGCTTTGTCCACTGTCTATCAGCAATGTTTTTAATCCAGCCTTTGACGTGAATATGGCAGCACTAGCTCCAGCGGGTCCTGCTCCGATAATTGCAACTTCGAACAAAGTAAAACAACTCCCTTTCCATATGCTGAAAGTATGATAATCAACCTTTCATTCAATATCAATTGTAGGATCCGTTCATTTATTTATCAATATCGTTAAAATAATCAGAATGATAGATTTTATGAATGATAAGTACTCAGTCTAAAACTATAAGACTAGTGATTACTTTAATCAATGCCGAGATTTCAATGATGAGATTGAATTTTCTATATTGATCTATATTTTTGGTTTAGTAATATTTCGAGGAAACACTAGATTGAAGGGTATGCCCTCCAGATTCTTCAGGAAATAACTAAAACAATGGGTATAGAACAATGAAAATTTAGGTACTGAGAAGAAATTTATACCAAATTTTATGATATACTTGAATCATAACGTTGTGATTGTTATAATTCCATCTATGATAATGATAGATACGATGCTAAGGAAGGGAGTCATAATACATAATGAGCCAATTTCAGCTTAGTCGAGGAATTCTTGAAATGCTGGTGCTAGGAATAGCTAAAGAAAAGGACTCCTACGTATACGAGATGATCAAACGTATTTCTTCACAGGGCGAGATTACAGAAGGTACGGTTTATCCTTTAATGAGAAGGCTTACGAAAGAAGGTAATTTCACTACCTACTTAGTAGAATCAGATGAAGGACCTCCCCGCAAATATTATCGTTTAACGGATAAAGGACATCATTATTTCGAAAAATTGGAAATGGAATGGTTGCAATTCGTGAACAAAGTAGACGATATAATAAATATCGCGGCACCTAAATAATAAGGATCTTGGCGCATAGAAAGTACGTTTAAATAGATATTATACTCGCAACGACATGGATGAGCCTTTTGGGTTCGCTGAACTCGGTGAGCTGAACATAAAATCGCAATAGCCGGAGAGCTCCTACTCATCCTTCCTATACTTTTTTCTTACCCCCAGCTCTTACCATACTCGCTTGTATCAACACACCCCCTATCATTTACAAATCTTTAATTATACTGAATCCCAAATCAAAATCATATGACTCGATCGGGCTATTTTTTTATAGAAATATCCGATAGGTTCATGCAAAATACTACATTGATCTATTTTGTAAATGTATACATACTATATAACGTTGAATGAAATCCATTTCTTCTCTTTGACGTATATGGTTGTTTGCGTATGCTGCTTATGTAAAATAGACGCTTAGTATTGAAAATAGTGGGGAATAACATTCATTTTGGGATTCCTCGCAATCAGTATCTAAGTAAAATTTGTATTATTTATTTTTTTATATTATAAATTTAAAGGTACCTAAAATTTTGATATACATGGGCAAGCTTTATACAATAGCAAAAACATATCAGGAAACGGAGGGGCAAATGGAACTGAGACATTTAGAGTACTTTATGGTGCTTTGTGATGAGCTTCATTTTACGCGTGCGTCTGAAAGGTTAGGAATTACGCAACCGACATTGAGCCATCAAATCAAAGCGTTAGAGGATGAAATTGGAATTCATTTATTTGACCGCAGAGGAAAGAAAATATCGATAACAGAGGCTGGTTCAGTACTTCGTATCCAAGGCGGGAAAATTATGAGCAATATCAAAAGCACGTATGAGCAGATTGGCGAATTGAAAAAATTTGGAAAAAGCAACCTTGTTGTGGGAACGCTGTCAGGAGAAATCAATTATTTAGTCGCTCAAACCTTAAGCGAATTTCATAAGATGTTTCCTAATATTAACATCAAGCTCATCGTTTCCGATGGGGGGGTTCAAGATGTTTTACACAATAAACTTGATATGGTCATAACAGATCTTCCTTATGATGAGGAGATGGTGAGAACGGTGCCTCTGTACAAGGAGGAATTTTATTTAGTCGTTCCCAAAAATCATGAATTAACAGAAAGAGATACGATTGACTTGGAGGAAATCAGTAAATACGGTTTGATTATTTGTACGCAGAATCATCATTGCAGGCAGTTAATCGATAAAGCCTTCCAGTCGCACGGAATCAACCTAACGCCGATCATCGAGACCAATACAATCGAATCGATTCTGCGTTTGGTTAGAGATGGGGTAGGGTTCAGTATTTTATCAAAGACACTTCTCAGTCTTTATAAAGAAGAGAACATTCATAAACTATTAATTGTTAATCCCAATTTGTACAGAAGGATCGGGATCGTCTATCACAAAGATAAGCATCTGGGGCATTCAGGAAGTAGAATCATTAAGCTCCTCCAAGATCATGTGAATTTGCTTATGCACGTAGAGAGTCTTCAAACCTGTTAAAAGAACCAATATAAAATGAGGAGTGAGATGGGATGACAGTAGAAGAAATACAAAAGAGAGTGTTTCATGTAGTTTGCAACCAACTGCAGGTGAGCAAAGATGAGGTTACATTAGAAAGCAAATTTGTGGAAGACTTGGGTGCGGATTCACTGGATTTGACGGAATTAGCAGTAGGATTTGAAGACGAATTCCTCATTGAGATTCCAGATTCAGATTTCGGCAAATTATCAACCGTAGCTGGCACGATTACCTATTTGCAAACGCGGTTAGCCTAATTCGTATGGGGGGCACATGATGTTAACGTTTTCGGGCATGCAGCTGAATAATGAACGGGTCAAGGCATATTTCGATCAAGGATTATGGACGCATGAATCATTTGTAGACGTGCTGGAATCAAGGGTTCGTTCCTATCCTGACTTGGTACATAAAGATGAAAAAAGAAGTCTTACTTATTTAGAACTTTGGGCGGAAGTCGAATCCTTTGCAGCTTCCCTTTATGAACTGGGTATTCGTAAAGGGGATAAGGTTGCCATTCAATTACAGAATACACTGGACTACGTTATTGCGATGTTCGGTATTGGAAGAATAGGTGCAGCTTCCGTTCTTCTGCAGGTTGATTTGGGGCGAAATGATCTGTTATACAGTTTGGAAAAGTCGGGTGCACGCGCTTGGATTGTATCGGATAGCTATCGGGGAGAGGATTTATTCGGACTGGCCAGTGACTTAAAAGAAGCGCTTCCTTTGCTTCGTCACATTATTTTGCAGGGGAATGCGGCAGCAGTTCAGGAAGATACCTTGTCCTTCGATGAAATGAGTAAAAGGGACATCCGTTTGTCGGATGAGCAATTGAAGGATAATCGGCCGGGACCGCTCGATGTTTGGGTGATTGCCTTTACATCCGGAACGACCGGCGCCCCCAAGGGGGTTGTTCATGTACATGCCAACTACTTATGGTCGGCTAGGGCTTACGCGAGCATCTATGGATTTAAGCCTGGAGAAACAGTGCTCAATATGGCGCCAATCAGCCATCAAACGGGCATGCTTGTTGGTGTGATGATGCCGATCGTTTCTGGAGGCTGCATGCTGCTTCACGACCGATTCTCGAGCACACGTGTGCTCAAGCTCATTGCAGAAAATAAGCCAACCTATTTGGTTGGTGCGCCGCCGCATCTCATTCATCTGACTAATGCACCGAATTTAACAAAAGTGGATACCAGCTCTGTACGTTTGTTTATTTATGCGGGAGCGCCAGTTCCTAGCCCCATATTGAAGCGGCTGCAGGAAGAGAGCGGCATCACCGTAGCCGCCATGTTCGGCTGGACGGAAGGATTTGTTGTGTTATGTACGCGACCTGATGACTTGCTAGAAGTCATTAGCACTTCCGTTGGTACTCCTGTTGCAGGGATTGAGTTCAAACTCGTAGACGAGGATGGAATAGAGGTTCAACCAGGTAGCCCTGGTGAAGCTTTAAGCCGTGGACCGAATTTCTGTATGGGCTACTATAACAATCCGGAAGCTGCAAGTCGACAATGGGACGACGAGGGATGGTTCCATTCTGGTGATATCTTGTATGAAGATGAACATGGACGTTATGTCTTCATGTGTCGCAAGGACGATGTGATCAACAGAGGCGGAACGAAGGTTGACCCCAAACGTGTCGAGGATGCTTGTGCTGCGCACCCTGCTGTCGAAGTTGTAGCAGTGGTCAGTGAACCGGATGAAACACTCGGACAGCGAACGGTCGCCTGTGTAACTTTAAAGGAGGGAAGCGAGCCCTTTTCAATCACCGAACTACAAGCGTTCTTAAATCGCCGGGGTTTGGCGAAATATCAATACCCGGACAAAGTTTGTTTCTTTGATGCGCTTCCCATGACGCACTCAGGTAAAATCAAACGAAAAGATCTTCGATTGCAAGTATTAAAGGAGTCCAACTAATGATAATTACAGATGAAATGACTTTACGATACGAGCGAATTCGGCAGCGTGTCATTCAGTTTAGAAATGAAGAAGCGATGGAATGGTCGGCACAATTGGAAAAGACGGAGCAAATTCCCCCTGAACTATGGAAGAGGATGGTCGATCTTGGATTTAACAAGTTAACTCTACCTACATGGGCAGGAGGAGAAGAACTTCCATTACAGCTGTATTTTCCCATTCTGGAAGAGATGGCGCGCTGTCATGGTAGTATTCGAATGATTTTCCATGCTTACAACAGCATTTGGAGAACCATTGGAAACGGACGTGAGGAGCAGCAACGATTCTGGCTGCCCAAAGTAGCTTCTGGCGAAGCACTAATCGCGTTCGCGCTTACCGAGCCGGATAACGGAACAGGTATAGATTTAAGAACAACCGCAACCTATGAGAACGGTAAGTATGTGTTAAACGGTCGCAAGCATTTAATTACATTTGCAGAAGAAGCAGCCGTATTCGTCGTCGTTGCTAAAACTGACGGGAATCTGGGACGCAGTGGACTCAGTGCCTTTATTGTTCCTCGTGTACGGAACGGAATCAAGCTTGAACCGATGCCGATGATGATGGGGGACAAGGGGACAACTCACGCAATTATTACGTTGGAGAACTGTATGGTCACCGAGGATGAAGTGCTGGGCGAAATCGGGCAAGGCTATGACGTCGCCGTTCGCGGATTTCTGGATCAGAGCAGAGCCTGCATTGCTCAGAGTGCTGTAGGTTTGGCGCAAGAGTCGCTGGCTGTTACGCTCAATCAAGTGCAGCAGCGCAAAACGTTTGGGAAACCGCTGTCCAGCCGACAGGTTACACAAATGAAGCTGGCCGAGATGGCCATTCAGATTCAAGCCGGACGACTGCTATGCCTTGATGCAGCAAAGAAGTTTGACCAAGGTCGGGATATCGCCATTGAAGCTTCGTATGCGAAGGCTCATGCGATTAAGATGGTCGGTGAAGTGACGGATCACGCACTCTCCTTGTTCGGGGGCACCGGTTTTGTGGTTGGTAGCGCGATTGAGCGTTTGTACCGAGATGCACGGTCTTTGTGGTTTGAAGAAGGTACCCTGGAAATGCAGAAGATGACGATCGTGGAAAGATTGCTCGCCGATGCGAGAAATCGCTATCGTCAGGTTGAGAAAGAGGCGGCTGCCTCGAGTATATATACGGCCCAGACAGGAGGGTGATCGTTTGCAAGCAGCGATTTTTGATCCAATCGTTGGGCTGAAAGTGGGACGTGTAGAAAGACCCCTACCTCTTCCAGGTGAAGTATTAATTAAAGTGGAGGCCTGCGGCGTATGCGGATCGGACAAACAGATTTTGGCTGGAGCCCCTGCACCGGTTGGGACCCAATTTCCCGTTATTCTCGGACATGAAATTTCCGGTCGTATTGTAGAGCTTGGTGATTCGGTAGCAGATTGGTCTGTAGGCGATCCTGTCATTGTACACCCCTTTCTTGCATGCGGGAAGTGCCGGTTTTGTTTGCGAGGTAATGAAAACTTATGCAACAGCCAACGAGTCATTGGTTATCATCGTTCTGGCGGATTTGCGCAGTATGTCACTGTGCCTGTGCAAGCTTTAGTTCGCCGTCCAGATTCAATGACTGCGGAAACATCTGCATTGTTGGTGGATGCATTTGCAACCCCTTTTCACGCACTGGTTCAGGTTGCCAAATGTACATCAAAAGACCGTCTTCTTATCCTTGGTTCCGGCGGACTTGGCATGGCGGCACTGATGATCGCGAAAGCGTTACCAGTTCAAGAGGTTGCTGTCGTTGTTCGTCGTGAGGAAGCCGGAGAAGCGTGTAGGTTGTTGGGGGCAGATAAGGTATGGATGACTAGCGGAAATGATAGAGACATGGCTCGGGATATACGCCGTTGGTCCAGAGGCGGTGCAGATATCGTCCTCGATACGCTAGGTACTGCGGACTCCGTGGAACGTGGCATGGAATTTCTTGCCCCTGGGGGCCGAATGAGTATTGTTGGCATGACACCAGATATGCCTGTGATGCCTCCGATAACGCACTGGGTGAGAAGAGGTATGCAAATTTCAGGAAGCTACGGCTCGACGATCGAAGATGTGCGCACTTTGGTTACATGGGTAAATGAGAAGCGTTTAATACCGGATGTACTCATTTCCAAGGTGCTGCCTTTAACTGAAATTGCAAAAGCATTTGTCTTGAAGTCTGCGCCTGGCAGAATGGTTATTCGTCCTGCCGAGTAAACAACAGAGCAGCTCACCAATCATATTTATGATAGTTCCCAAGTTCCCATAGGGGGTGAAATATAAATGGAAGCATCAACTAGTCAGCGTTATGCAGGTAAAGTTGTATGCATTACCGGAAGTTCCCGCGGAATCGGTAAGCAATTGGCGCTTCGCTTTGCAGCCGAAGGCGCAAATATCGTACTGAATTACTTCCGTAACGGTGATGCGGCGCGCGAAGTTGCCGAGCAAATCAAAGCGCTTGGACGGGAAGTGCTTATCGTGCGTGCCAATATGGCGCAAGAAGAAAAAATCATGACCTTATTTAAGGATATTGAGGAGCATTTTGGGCGGCTGGATGTTTATATCCATAACGCTGCATCAGGCCGAAACCTTCCTGCCATGGACGTTGACACCAAAGGCTGGGATTGGACATTAAATGTCAACGCACGTGCATTCTTAATTGGCGCGCAGCATGCTGCACCACTGATGCCTACCGAAGGTGGTGCTATGTTGGCTTTGTCCTCTTTCGGATCGGATCATGTATTCCCGTATTATACGACAGTTGGAGCTTCAAAGGCCGCATTGGAATCAATAGTTCGTTATTTGGCCATAGAGCTGGCGCCCCGCAAAATTAATGTTAACACAATATCCGCTGGAGCCGTCGAGACTGATGCTTTGAGTCACTTTCCAGAGATGGATCGTACGTTGGCGCAAATTAAACAGAAAATGCCTTACGAACGAATGGTGACCCCTGACGATATCGCGAACCTTGCTCTATTTCTTTGCTCGAAAGAAGCGGAGATGGTACGAGGACAGGCCGTTAAGTTAGATGGTGGGATTACTTTGCTTATTCCTTAAGTTAGGATACGTGTTACGGAGGTTTTAAAATGAGTTCATCGACTCGTGTAGTCGTTACAGGCTTAGGTGCAGTCACTCCTTTTGGGGTTGGGGTATCGAAGTTTTGGAACAGCTTAATTCAAGGGAAATCTGCTATTTCAGCGGTAAAGGATGAGAAACTGCGCAAATGGTCTCCAGCTGCTGCGCAAGTTGCAGATTTCAAAGCCGACGAATATTTAAATAAAAAGCAAGTGAAGGATTTGGAGCGCTACGCCCAGTTTGGTCTCGTCGCAGCTTTGGATGCGCTTAAAGACGCCGGGCTTCTAGATAAAACAAGTCAAGAACTATCGGATCATATTGATCGAGACCGTGTCGGTATATCGATGGGCACGACTTATGGCGGTGTGATAGCGTTGGAAGAAGGCATTGAACGCCTCGCTTCCAGTCCGTCCGCCCGTGTTTCACCGCGATTAGTATCCAAATCGATTCCCAATTCGGCTGCAGGCGCCATTGCCATCCAGTATGGAATTCGTGGTCCGGTACTAACCTATTCGACAGCTTGTGCTTCTTCCTCAAACGCGATCGGCGAGGCACTCTATTGGCTGAAAGCCGATGCCGTCGATTACGCAATAGTTGGGGGAGCGGAGTGCTTGTTTTCACCTGCAATATTAGCCGGGCTGAATGTATCTGGCGCATTAGCCGTTCAGGGCCCGGAGGACTACCCCGCCTGGTCGCGGCCATTTGATGCTAACCGCAATGGAATGGTCATGGGTGAAGGAGCTGCTATTCTCGTTCTCGAGCCACTGGACAAGGCGCTTGCCCGCAATGCGAATATTTATGCGGAATTGATTGGGTACGGAACATCAAACGATGCTTATCACGAAACATCGCCGCTACCGGAAGGAACAGGAGCCGCTTTGGCCATGGAGAAGGCGATGAAAGCTGCCGGGGTGAAGCCGGAACAAATTAACTATATTAATGCGCATGCCACAGCGACGAGGATGGGGGACTTCGCTGAATCAAAGGCTTTACATAGAGTGTTCGAGGACCATCTGCATCAAATTCCTGTCAGCTCGATTAAAGGAGCCGTCGGGCATATGCTTGGGGCATCAGGAGCCATCGAAAGTATCGCCAGCATTTTGGCATTACAGACAGGATGGCTGCCGCTGACTTTAAATTGTGACACCCCAGATATGGACGCACCTCCTAATTTAATACGCGGACAAAGTCTATGGCAACAAACAGAACGCGCGTTAAGCAACTCTTTTGGTTTTGGAGGACAAAACAGCGTGCTGCTGTGGCAGTCCTGGAATCAGGAGACTGGGGACATGGCTTGCACCCCTTCAACATGAATACAAGGAGGTTATGCTCATGAATCGGCCAGGGTCGGATGGTTACCGTTTCTTTTCGACGGCTAAGGTTCGTTTTTGTGAGACGGATGCCAACGGACATATGAGCCATGTGGCTACGATCTTGTATATGGAACAAGCAAGATGCGAATACATGAATGAACTTGGACTATTAGATCGTGAACGTATGTTAGAAGAACGAAAATCGTTCTACTTAGTCAGTCAATCGGTTGTGTACAAATCTCAAGCACACTTTAACGATGAATTGAAGATCTACATGAAGGTTTCGCGCATTGGACGTTCCTCAATCGATATGGACTATATATTGTTCGACGAGCAGGAGAGTAAGGTTGTCAGTACGGGGGAAAGTACCATGGTTTATGTCGATACGGCTACACAAAAAGGTACGAATCTTCCGGATGATTTATTTGAACGGATCGAGCGGTTTGAAACGCATTTCTTTCATGAGGGAACAAAGGAGACGAATGATCGTGAAGCAAGTAGCGTCAAGCGGGATACTTTATCCGAAATTGTTTCAACCAGGTCGCATCGGCACCCTTGAGCTGCCGCACCGGATTCTAATGGGAGCTATGCATCTGGGGCTTGAAGGTGATGCCAGTCAATTGGATAGATTAATTACCTTCTATGTCGAGCGTGCAAAAGGCGGGGCGGCTCTCATCGTCACTGGCGGTGTGGCCGTGCTACCCGCTGGCGGCGGTGATCATATGTTTGATTTAACGGATAAAAATCACTGCGAAATGCTGACCCGGATCCCGGAAGCTGTCCATCGGGTTGGAGGCAAAATTGCGCTGCAGCTGTTTCACGCCGGCAGGTATGCTATTTCGGGGGATACAGGCGTTCAGGCTGTGGCACCGAGTCCGGTAAAGTCCAAATTTAATAGCGAGATTCCGCGTGAAATGGATTTGAATGATATTGCTGAGACCGTTTCTGCTTTTGCTGCGGGAGCAAAATTCGCCAAGGACGCCGGGTATGATGCCATTGAAGTGATGGCTTCAGAAGGGTATTTACTTAATCAGTTTCTGTCTCCGCTAACCAACTATCGGATGGATGCATATGGTGTAAGCCTGGAAGGGCGGATGAGGATTAGCCTAGAAGTGGTTCAGGCTATCCGAAGGGAGACCGGGGATGCTTATCCGCTTATTTTCCGAATGTCAGGTGATGATTGTATGATAGGGAGCACAACTGTCGAAGAGACATTCATCTACGCCAAGGCGTTGGAAGAGGCTGGAGCGGATGCATTGAATATAGGTATTGGCTGGCATGAGTCCCGTGTCCCAACAGTAGCGGCAGTTGTGCCGAGGGGAGCGTTTGCCCCAGTTGCTGCTGCGATTCGCCGAACAGTGAATATTCCTGTGATTGGTGCAAATCGGATCAATACGCCGGAATTGGCGGATAATCTCATGGAGAAAGAATCTTTTGATTTTGTCGCTCCAGCTAGGTCTTGGCTGGCTGACCCGGATTTTGCCAACAAAAGTAGGCATGGAGATCGAAAGGGCTTGAATGTTTGTGTAGCCTGCAACCAATCCTGCTTAGATCATACACTTGCAAAGCCTCCAAAGCCCGTGAGCTGTATGGTCAACCCGCGCACAGGCAATGAACAGGCTTGGCCTCTTACGCAGGCAAAGGTGAAACGCAGAATAGCCGTTGTGGGAGGCGGGCCTGCTGGTATGGAGGCCGCACGGACGGCCGCATTCCGAGGCCATGTGGTCACATTGTTTGAAGCAGGGGCGGAGCTTGGTGGCCAATTGAGGCTAGCGGCCCGGGTTCCAGGTAAGGAAGAGTTCTATGAAACGATTCGTTATTTCCGGGAATCTTTAGATCTGTATGGGGTAGAGGTGAAGCTTTTGAGCAGGCCGTCCATTGAGGATCTTTTGGAATTTGACGAAGTGGTTTTGGCTACAGGAGTAGTCCCATATACACCAGACATACCGGGCGTGAATTTGCCACATGTGGTCACTTATGCTCAGCTTCTGAGCGGGGAGGTTCAGGCAGGTGAAAAAATAGTGATTCTGGGTACTGGAGGAATCGGCTGCGATACCGCTCATTATTTAGCGCTCAATGCCAAACTCGATATAGAAGTGGCGGGGTTTTTGCGGGATATTGCGCGATCCGAGTACGAGCCGAAATCTCCTGCGATTACAATTATAGGGAGATCGGGCAAGGTGGCAGCGGGAATCGGGTTAACCACACGCTGGATCGTTAGATCGGAGCAGATGAAACACGGAATCCGCGTGCTGACGAATTTCCAAAACATCAAGATCGTTCCAGAAGGGGTTCAAGGAGATGGAGAGGAAGGGAGCCAAATCATCGAAGCCGATCAAATTATTCTTTGCACCGGCCAATCGTCGTCACGTGATTTGGTTCAGAAACTTCATGGCTTGGTTCCGCTTCATATTGTAGGCGGAGCCCGGGATAGTAAAGGATTAAATGCGGCGAGGGCCATTAGGGAAGCCTACGAGACTGCTTATCAAATTGGATCGAATTAAAGGAGGGCAAAGAGCATTACCATAAGGGGATGTTCCTAGACGATGACGAATGTTTTAGCAGGAAAAAAAGTGTTAATTACCGGGAGCAGCCGTGGAATCGGACGTGCATGTGCGTTGAGAATGGCTGAGGCTGGAGCTGACATCGTGGTGAATTACCGCCGTGACAAAGAGGCTGCGGAAGAAACGGCTGATGCGATACGCAGTATGGGCCGGGAAGCTTTGGTTATCAAAGCGGAGATGGAAGAACAAGAAGAAATTAAACATTTATTCGACCAAGTTGAAGCACAATGGGGGTATTTAGATGCGTTTGTTGCTAATGCCGCAGCCAGTGCATTTAAACCGATAACAGAACTAAAAGGATATCATTTGGACAGGACCTATCACGTGGTCATCCATAGTGTGCTAATGGCAGCGCAGCGCTGTCTGCCCTTGATGAAAGGGCGCCACGGTCGGATCATTACGATGTCCAGCATGGGAAGCTATTACACGCTGCCGAAATATGCGGCATTAGGCACAGCTAAAGCAGCTCTTGAATCACTGACACGGTATATGGCCTATGAATTCGGCCCTCATCAGATTACGGTTAATGCCATAAACCCTGGTGTCGTTGACACGGAATCGGCGAAATTTTACGGTGGGGATAATTATGATGCTTATGTTGCAGACGTTATTGCACATACCCCACTTCAACGTCTGGCGTCTAAAGAGGATGTGGCTGATGTCGCTGTATTCCTCGCAAGCGATGCCTCTAGGTTTATTACCGGACAGATGATTCGCGTTGACGGGGGGGTGACCCTGCAAACAGGGGGATTTGAAAGTTTTTAATCCAAGTTTTCTTATGTGTTTACATAAACAAGAGTGTCAGATCAAACATTCCATTAAAAAGAGAGGGATATCTCATGTCTAAATTAGTGGTAACGCCTACTAGCGGAGTAATTATCGGTGAAATTACTGTACCTATATCTAAATATCATCTTCATCGCGCATTAATATTCGGGTCGCTTGCTCATGGGGAGACGATCATTCATGGCGTATCTGGCGCAGGCCATATTCAAGACACGCTGAATGCGCTTGAGGACCTTGGCATTCAAGTCGAGCACAGCGCAACCGGCTATCGGGTCCATGGCGGGGCTTATAAACCCGTGAACGGGATGGTACGTCTGGGAAGCTCTGGTTCTACAACCCAGTTCATGTTAGGTCTGGGCTGTCTATCTACGAGTGGCCCCGTCACGTTTGACGGCGTTGAGGCATTACGTGCCCGTCCTATCGGCCCGCTGCTGCAGGCTTTGGAACATATTGGAATCCGTTCGGAATCAACAGCGAGCAAGCTTCCTGTTAAGATCTTCCCAGGCCGGCCGACTGGCGGAAGCGTGAAAGTACAAGGAACGTTGAGTCAGTGGATCTCGGGCTTACTTATGGTATCGCCGTTCGCTCCAGCGGATACAGTCATTGATATTCAAGAGCCGTTTAATGAGCGGACCTATGTTCATTTGACCAAGTCCATGCTGCAAGAGTTCGGCATTCAAGTTCAGCATGACGAAACGGAACGGCAGTGGGTGATTCCGGCGAATCAAACGTATCAACCGGCTGAAATTACGGTTGAACCTGACTTGTCTTCTGCCGCATTCCCTCTCGTTTATGCTGCTATGCATCCAGGTAAAGTAATTTTGAACGGGCTTACCGGTCCAGGATCTCATCCGGAAGGGCATGTATTGGAAGTGCTCCAAGCTATGGGGCTCGAAATTACCTATCATGACCAACTTAAGGCATGTGTTATTTACAACAAAGGAACGCGTCTAAACGGGATTGAAATCGATATGAAAGATATTCCCGATCTGATTCCGATTCTTTCCGTCTGTGCGAGTACTGCGCGTGGCCGCACCATCCTACGAAACGTTGAGACAGGGCGCATGAAGGAGTCTGATCGGGTAGCCGCCATGCTCCAGCTTCGTAAAATGGGGGCTTGTATAGAGGAGAGTGACGATTGCCTTATCATTGACGGCGTGGAGCAATTGTATGGTGCAGAGATTAATACATTTGATGATCACCGCGTTCTTATGGCTTTTGCCGTTGCTGGCAGTGTAGCTGCAGGTCGAACAACGCTTAATTATCCGAACGCGTACGAAATTTCCTATCCTGAATTTATGGATCATATGCGAATACTGGGTATGAATATCCGTTTAGAATCTGAGGATCATCATGGAGGTGCTCTTGTAGATGAGGAAAGTCTCGTTGTTCATGGATAATTATGAAAAGTCTGTCTCTACGACTCCTGAGAAAAATGCTGTTATTGACTTAAGTTTCTCCACGCCGATCGTACTGAACTACAAGGAGCTAAATGATTGGGCGGAGCGTGTAGCGACCCAACTGCTTCTTTTGGGTGTAGAAACAGATGAATTTGTAACGTATCAGCTGCCGAACGGTTGGGAATTTATTGTTTTGACTTTGGCATTATGGAAAATTGGGGCTGTTCCGTGTCCTCTACTTCCCTCTCTACGTGAACGTGAGGTTAAAACTATGTTAGAAAGCTCGAAGAGCCGGATCCTGGTTGTTACACAGGAATACCGTGGTTTTGACTATGTAGAGATGGCGGAACGCATAAGAGCTGAATTATCGCAACCTCTTCAAGTCTTCACATTAGATTCGTGTAAACGAGTTCTGAAAGCAAATCAGTTTGGGGGCTTAATTGGATCTGATATTCGCCGGGATGCCATCGATGAACGCAAGCCTTCCTCACAAACGAACGCTCAACTCCTATATACTTGGAGATCAACTGGAGAACCCGAAGGCGTACTTCATACGCACGAAACATTGTCCCAGCTGCTGAATTTGTATACGCAAACTCTTGGAGTCTCGAAGGACGAGCCGATGTGGGTGAATGCACCGTTATCTCACGAAATCGGATTTTTATATGGGATGGCTGTATCGCTGTACTCAGGTACGACTGGCATTTACCAAGAGAATTGGGAGGAGAACGTGGCGCGCAAAACGGTTGAAACGTATCTCGCCATGACAGCGAATTAGATCTCTTGGTATTTGAATTAAAAGTTTAGGGGGGGTTGTATTTCATGGAAAATGTTGCACTGTTAATGAATAAATATGAGAACTCCGTTCGTACAAATCCAGAGAAACAAGCTGTTGTGGATCTCAGTTTTTCTGCACCAGTTGTATTGAACTATGCTGAACTTAACGATTGGGTGGATCGTGTGTCCACACAGTTGTTGATATTAGGTTTGGAAAGCGGCGATTTCGTAGCTTATCAGCTTCCGAATGGTTGGGAATTCATTGTTTTAACATTAGCCCTATGGAAAATTGGAGGTGTACCTTGCCCCTTGCTTCCTTCTTTGCGTGAGCGTGAAGTTAAATTCATGCTTGAAAGTTCTCGAAGCCGGATTTTTGTAATTACGGACGAATTTCGAGGATTCCGTTACCAGGAGATGGCGGAACGCGTAAAAGCTGAATTATCACAACCGCTGCAAATTTTCACCTTGAGTTCAGAACAACGAGAGCCAAGTACATCTGACTTCGATGGATTGGCTGCCCGTGAAATCAATTTTAAAGCTATTCATGAGCGCAAGCCAGGCCCTGAAACGCATGCCCAACTTCTATATACATCAGGTACAACCGGAGAACCGAAAGGCGTGCTGCATACGCATGAAACACTATCTCGAGCGCTTCATATGCATACACAGACGCTAGGACTTACAGCGGAGGATCCGATTTGGATTCCGTCCCCGGTAGCTCATCAAACCGGATTTTTGTATGGGATGGCATTATCCTTATATACAGGCGCAACCGGTATCTATCAATGTCTCTGGGACGTTGAAGTGGCAAAGTCCGCAATAGAGACATATGGAGCGCGTTTTGTCCAAGCAGCGATGCCGTTCTTGCGGGATTTGACGTATTGTGACCATCCGCCGATCGGATTGAAAACTTTCGTGGCGACAGGTTCGGCAATTCCGCGTCCATTATCCAATGAAGCGCGTAAAGCGCTGAAGTGCTCAATCATTGGCGGCTGGGGCTCGACGGAAGCTTGCCTCGTTACCGTGGGCCGGCCTTCCGACCCTGATGACAAAAAATGGGGGACGGACGGGCGCGTCATCGATCACATGAGGATCCGAATCGTTGATAATACCGGTAAAGAAGTTCCACCTGGAACAGAAGGCCATTTTCAAGTTCAAACTCCGGCCATGTTTGTTGATTATTTACATCATCAGGAGTGGTATGAGGAAGCGTTTACAGCCGATAAGTATATGAAAACGGGAGATTTGGCGGTTATCGATCAAGACGGGTACCTTAAAATTACTGGACGATTAAAGGACGTCATCAATCGAGGCGGTGAAAAAGTTCCCGTCGTTGAAATTGAGGATTTACTCTATCAGCATCCCGGCATTCAAGACATCGCCATTGTCGCCATGCCGGATGAACGGCTAGGGGAACGCGCCTGTGCTTTTGTCGTAGCTGCCGAGGGAGAAGTGGAAATCAATCTAAGTACCCTCACACGATGGTTGGAGCAATCCGGAACAGCAAAAATATATTGGCCTGAACGAATTGAGTTGATCGAAAGTTTACCACGGACACCAAGCGGAAAAGTGAAAAAGTATCTCCTTAGAGAGCTTGTTACTCAAAAAATCACGCAAACTTCTACGGCGATGAACTGAAAGGCGGTCGTTCCGTGGATAAGCTAGAATATGAAGAACTTAAGAATGCAATGATCGCTTTTGTGAATGGTCCTGCGCAATCATATGCCAAACAAATCGAGGAAACCCAAGAAGTTTCCGTTGAAATTTGGAAGGAGTTGCAAAGCCGGGGATATCTTCGTTTAACGGCTCCGAAGGAATACGGAGGTTTCGGTTTAAGTTTTGTGGAGTATATGCAGCTGCTTGAAATCATTTCACAAATTCACGGCTCTATGCGAGTGATCTTTCATGTATACAATGGACTCTGGCGGGCGATTGATTATCTTGCTGACGAGGATCAGCGGGAGCGATACACGAAAGCCTTTGTGCAGGGCCAAAAGCGGATTACGTTTACGCTAACGGAACCGCATTCCGGCTCAGGCACAGATATTCAAACGACAGTACGGCGAGAAGGCACCGATTATGTCGTGAACGGGGAGAAATGGATGATCATTTTTTCTGACGTAGCCGATGAATTCCTTGTGTTTTGTCGCCTGGAGGGAACCCAGGGAGCGGATGGCATCTTGGCCCTGATGGTTCCCCGCGATGCGGAAGGGTTGGAGATCAAGCCGATGGCTTCGGCTATGGGAATATCAGGTACTCACCATGGGCACCTGATATTCCGTCACTGCCGAATCCCGGCTGCCAACCGTCTCGGTGCGGAAGGACAAGGTCTTGAAGTCGCCTTTACAGGCTTCTTAGATCCGAGCCGAGCTGCCATTGGTATGACCTGTGTAGGTTTAGCTGCACGGGCTCTTGAATTAGCGATCGCACATGCCAAACAGCGGATCACATTCGGTAAACCGTTGTCCCAGAGGCAAACGATTCAGATGTGGGTGGCTGAGATGGCAACGGATATTGAGGCTGCGCGCCAGGTATGTATGCATGCTGCGCGAGCCTACGATGCCGGACAGCCTGTTACAACACTAGCCGCTATGGCGAAGCTGTACAGCACAGAAATGCTTCAGCGGGTCACGGATCAATCGCTGCAAATTCACGGTGGAATCGGCTATTTCCAATCCTCAGAGATTGAGCGGATATACCGGGATGCCAGGATGCAGAGGTTTGAAGAAGGAACAGCTGAAACACAGAAAATGGTGATATCCCGTCAGATCTTTATGTCATAAGGATAAGCTGAAAAAGTTAACAAAGCGTTGGGAACTTATCTTCCAACGCTTTATTTTTTGGCATGAGTAAGTAGAAAGAGTTTGTTTGCTCACAAAGAAAGGACAGTATCCGCATGCAGAAAAAGAAGATAGTGGAGATTTTTTTAAGGCAAAGCGTTAAATTAACTGAGTCGGCAAATGGCAAGGTTGATGAAATGATTGAAAACCCAAGTGCATTTTTTTACAAACTATCGAAAGGAGCAGTAGAATCCTTTATTAAATATCTAATAAGAAAAGGGTTTGCTTTTTCGGGGGACCCCCTTCTTCAACATTTAATTGATATTGAAATTACGAATATTAGTGCTTTAATGGAGCAAAAAATACCGATAAATCAGTATTTAAATAAACTGGATAGCACCCTTAAACCATATGCCCTGAAATTTGGCGATAAGTTAGGTTATTTAAAAGTTATGCTTGCTTATACGAAATTACTTGAATATGAATTTTATGAGGCTAATTTTCTAAAATCTCTGGAGAGCGAAGAGGGCAATATAGATCAGCTGCTTAGTCATGCAGGAATACTTTTAAATAGAGTTGAAGAAACCATACTTAAACTTAGTCCAGAACTATTGCTTAGTCTTGCAAATTGTGAGAAAGATGAAGATGCCGTAGAGGTATGGAAAAAGCATATTGAGAATTGTGAAAATGACGAAGCTTACTTCTAGTGACTTTATGATGCATGTCCCTGGTAAGGGGCTGTAATATGAATGATAAGAACTCCTTAACTCGAAGCAAAGAGGCTTTCAGATAAGGAGTTGTTTGTTACAGATGAATCGATTTAATGTTTAAATGAAGCAGCGCCGTCATCTACAAAATAGGCGTGACCGTTCATAAAAGAGGCATCACTGCTGGCTAGAAATGCGACGACTTGGGCAACTTGGTCTGCGGTACCAAACTCTCTACGCATGTGAGCCTTTTTTAAGGTGTTCCAGACATGTAGATTATCCCGCCACTGGTCAACAAGGCTTGTATCAATCATGCCAGGAGCAATGGCAACGACGCGAATGTGATAACGCGCCAAGTCAAGAGCAGCCGCCTTGGTCATAGCAATGACAGCGGCTTTGGAAGCGTGGTAGGGCAACTGGTTGCGGTCTACGATAACCCCGTAGATGGAGGCTGTATTGATAATGACGCCCCCGGTATCCTTCATCACTTTGGCAGCGGATTGGATGCCGTAGAACACACCATCTTGATTGATTTGAATAGTACGTTTATATTCTTCAACTGGCAGTTCAAGCGTATTATGGCTCCCGTTACCGAATATCCCCGCATTATTAAACATGATATCCAATTTTTCATATCTATGAATCGTCAATCCGATTAGCCATTCAACGCTTTCCGGAGAAGATACATCAACTTGGATAAATGACGCTTCTCCTCCTGCCTCCAGAATTTCTCTTACAGTTACGGACGCCGTTTGTTCGTTGATATCGGCTACAACGACTTTGGCTCCTTCTTTAGCAAACAAATGAGCACTTGCACGGCCGATTCCACCGCCGCCGCCTGTCACGATCACTACTTTATCCATAAAACGCATTGCACGAACCTCCACCTTTTACCTTCCAGATCATTGACGCATAACAGTCATAGTTCTATCAAATCTTTAAGATGTTTCAATTATAGAAGTGTCAAGACTCTCGATCAATATCCATATTTCTATTGAGCAATTAGCCTAATCTATGAAAAATTATGAGATCGTTTACACGGTGACAAGGGGAATAATGTGATAGAAATTTACAATTCCCTTATAGAATTTTCCATATTGATCTAATAAGTTGACTTCGTAATACTACAGAGGAGGCAGATGATTAAAAAATTCTCATTTAAGGAGGCAGTTGTGACAGAAATAGCATTACTACAACATGTGGATATACCTGTTTGAAGAAAGGTATGGTTAGTTGAATTAATGATACTCATACTCATTACATGTACTTGTAGAAAAGTTGTGTTCACGATGTTGTTTTATTTAGTTGTCCTTGGCTTTTTCAATTCAATGAACGCAAGCGAATCGCATATGCGTTTAGAGTTGACGGAGTATTGCGACTGCATGGAACAATATCGCAGGCATCATAAAATGCAAAATAAATCGAAATTAAAAAGTGCGAAGTCTCTTGCGGTTCGTTTTCAGAACAATCCTTATCCAATGTTTTGAAAACATGTACCTAGAGAGGATGATTGGAACACAACAACCATATATCTCCAATAGAAGATATTAAAAATTAGAATTCTCTAATCTAAAATAATGTAATTTCGCAAAAAGTAAGAAGGAGTCGCCAAGATGAAAACTTTTAGGCTGATACTTTATGGGTTTTGCTTTTCAATTATTGCCATAGGCGCGTTACCATTCTTAATCGTCAAAAATTTTAAAATGGACATTTATTAATTATTTGGGAGGTTCTTTCTTCGATGTACAAAAGCGTCATAATCGGTGCCGGACCCTCAGGTCTCAATGCAGCGGTCAATTTAGCAAGATCCGGACTGAAGCCGTTAGTCATAAAAGGGTTTGAGCCCAGTAATCACTTGGTTTCTACCTTGGAAGTCGAATACTTCCCTGGGTTCCCGCATGAGATGAAAGCTACGGATCTGCTGGACAACATGTTTAAGCAGGCGGAAAACTTCGGGGCTGAATTCCGATTCGGGCGTGTCAGCAGCGTGGATTTGTCCAAGCGTCCATTTGTCCTAACGGTGGATGGTCAGGAGCAGGTTATAGCTGAAACCATCATCATCGCAACGGGGGCGAAAGCTGAACATCTCGGTATCCCTGGGGAAAATGAGTACCTTGGACGCGGGATCGGCACTTGTGCACCATGTAATGGATTCTCCTTCCGGAATAAACACGTCATTGTCATTGGAGGAGGGGATGCTGCCATGGAGGAAGTCGAATATTTGAGTCAGTATACGTCAAACGTAACCGTTGTCCATCGTAGTGACAAGTTCCGTGCTTCAAAGCATCTTTTGAATCGCGTTCGTGAAAAGAATTTGAAATGGATGCTAAATCGAACGCCATTGGAGGTCTTGGGTGATGATCGAGGAGTATCCGGCCTAAAAGTGATCAATCACAAGTCAGGCAAAGAAGAGGTGATCCCAGCCGGTGGTATTTATGTCGCAATCGGTAAGAAGCCAAACAGTCAATTTTTGGACGGACAGTTGCCGATGGACTCGCTCGGCTATTTACTAGTGAAGCCTGGAATGACGGAAACTGAAATTCCCGGGGTGTTTGCCTGTGGTGACGTACAAGATAGGGTGTACAGCAATCTGATTACGGCCGTAGGCTCTGGATATATGGCCGCGTCAGACTGCGAGCGATTCCTAGATTCAATTGAAGAGAATTGGAGAATGTAAGATGGAAGCAATGACGCTTATTTTGTTTGGAGCAACCGGAGACTTGGCGAAGAGAAAAATTTTTCCGGCATTATACAATTTGTACTTGGATCGCAAGCTTCCGGAGCAATTTTCCATTGTTGGTACGGGGTTGCAGTTAATAACTGATGCCGAATTTCAACAAAATGTGAAGCGATCGATACATACGTTCTCTAGACGCAATTCAGAGGATGATACCTTGATGCATGCCTTTCTGGCCCATATCCGTTATCAGCAGTTGGATGTGTTGAAGGGAGAAGGATATCAAGAGCTGAAGGATCTCGTCGAAGATCGAGAGCGGCAGTTGAGCATTCCGGATAATCGGTTGTTTTATCTGTCTGTTGCACCGGAATTTTTCGACATTATCGCGTTGAATGTAAAAGAGAGCGGTCTTGGCTCTACTCGTGGATGGAAACGACTCATTATCGAAAAGCCGTTTGGTCGTGACCTGAAATCAGCTCGCGAACTGAACCAAAAGCTAAGCCAATCCTTTGCCGAAGATGAGATATATCGGATCGATCATTACCTTGGTAAGCCGATGATTCAGAATCTAGAAGCCCTAGAGTTCGCGAACCCGATTATTAATGCTTTATGGAACAATAAGCACATAGCCAATGTGCAAATTACGGCCAGTGAAATGGTCGGAGTCGAAGAACGGGCTGGTTACTATGACCATACCGGAGCGATTCGGGATATGTTCCAAAATCATATGCTGCAAATCCTGATGATGACGGCTATGAATCGGCCGAAACGAATTACGCCCCAAGACATCCGTTCGGAGAAACTGAAAATACTGAAGTCACTTCGAACACTAAAGAAATCGGATGTAGTAAGAAATGTGATTCGCGGGCAGTATGCCCAGGGGGAGATTCAGCAGCAAGCCGTAACTGGATACAGACAGGAGGCGGGCATAAAAGCCTCTTCAAAGACGGATACATTCATTGCCGCTCGAGTTTGGATCGATGATCCTTCATGGGTAGGAGTTCCCTTTTACATACGAACGGGTAAAAGAATGAAGGAGAAATCGACGCGTATTGTCATCGAGTTCAAAGATTCACTTCGCGATACATACAAAGAAGGCAATGAAACCCACTATCCGAACTTGTTGATCATCTGCATTAATCCGAATGAAGGTGTTGCCTTGCAGTTGAATTCTAAGAATCCGATGAAAAACGGGCAGCTTGATCCGATTATTGTCAACTTCTCCTCCAGTTACACGGAAGTACCAGAGGCATATGAGCTTCTGATTCACGACGCACTACGGGGAGATTCAACCTTCTTTGCGCATTGGGAAGAAGTCGAGCTTGCCTGGAAATGGGTGCAGCCGATATTAGAGGCTTTTGGTAATGGGCTTGTACCTCTGCATACCTATCCATCTGGAACAATGGGTCCGGAAGCATCGGATCGGCTGCTTGCCGTGCAAGGGAACAAATGGTGGTAACCCGTAAGGGACTCCAAATAAAGGGGCTATTCTTATGAACATTCAACAACTAGCTGTGAATACGATTCGGACATTATCGATCGATGCCATTAATAAAGCGAATTCCGGTCATCCGGGTTTGCCGATGGGAGCCGCTCCGATGACTTATGCGCTGTGGGCCAATCACTTGCAGCATAACCCGGCGCATCCGAAATGGTTTAACCGCGACCGTTTCGTTCTATCTGCCGGGCATGGCTCCAGTTTGCTTTACAGTATGTTACATTTGTCCGGCTACGACGTAACCTTAGACGACCTCAAGAGCTTTCGTAAGCTGAATAGCCGAACACCCGGACATCCGGAATTCGGTCATACAGACGGTGTGGAAGCGACGACCGGTCCTCTGGGGCAAGGCATTTCTAATGCTGTTGGCATGGCTATGGCGGAAGCGCATCTGGCTGCGAAGTTTAACCAGGAAAGCTACCCCGTCATCGACCACTATACATTCGCACTTGTCGGAGATGGGGATTTGATGGAGGGCGTCTCTTACGAAGCCATGTCGATGGCCGGGCACATGAAGCTTGGTAAGCTGATCGTTCTGTTCGACTCAAATGACATCTCGCTTGACGGCGAACTGCACCTATCGAATTCAGAACAGATGCGGCTTCGCGTAGAAGCTGCAAATTGGCAGTACTTGCGGGTGGACGACGGTAATGATATCGCAGCTATTACACAAGCAATATCGAGGGCTAAGCAGAAGCTGGATCAACCAACCATGATTGAGATAAAGACAATGATCGGCTACGGGAGCCCGAATTGGGCAGGAACGAACAAAGTTCACGGTACACCGTTGGGTGTAGAGGAGACGAAGGCGGCCAAGGAAGTGTACGGCTGGGAATTCGAAGACTTTTTTGTGCCGGATGAAGTCAAGGCTCATTTTGAAGAAATGAAGGAAAAGGGCGCTGTTAAGGAGCGGGAGTGGAAAACGCTGTTCACGGCTTACAAGATGGTTCATCCCGAATTGGCTAGTGAACTGGAAGAAGCGATCAGTGGTAAGGTTCTCATTGAAGCGAAGGACATCCTTACTTTCGATTCCGCCAAAGCCGTATCAACACGCATAGCAAGTGGAGAAGCGCTCAATCATTTCGTTTCTTTGGCACCTTCCCTCTTCGGTGGGAGTGCAGACTTATCGCATTCCACGATGACAGATATCAAAGGGGAACGTAAATTTGCCATTGACTCGTATGCCGGACGAAACATTTACTTCGGTGTTAGAGAGCACGCGATGGGCGCGGTGGCAAATGGTATGGCTCAGCACGGAGGGGTGAAGCCTTTCGTAAGCACCTTCTTCATCTTTAACGATTACATGCGACCAGCTATTCGATTGGCTGCACTTCAAAAGCTTCAGGTGATCTATGTGTTCACGCATGATTCCATCGCGGTCGGCGAAGACGGCCCGACGCACGAGCCTATCGAGCATTTGGCTGTGCTGCGGGCCATTCCGGGACTGACCGTCATTCGTCCAAGCGATGCGAACGAAACGGCGAGTGCCTGGGCTTTTGCCCTGCAGCAGACAAATGGGCCTGTTGCTCTTGTACTAAGCCGCCAACAGTTGCCGGTGTTCGAGGAGACAAAAGGGAACATCGTTAACGTATCTAAGGGCGGGTATATTCTGACACAAACAAGTGACAATCCGGATGTGATTGTGATCGCCACCGGTTCGGAAGTATCGCTGTCCGTGAAGGCGAAGGATCTTCTGGAGAAGGAGCAGGTGTCTGTCCGAGTCGTTGCCATGCCAAGCAGGGAGCTATTCGACCGCCAGACCAAGGAATACCGTCAATCTGTGCTTCCTTCATCCATATTGAATCGGGTGGCTGTGGAGGCTGGTATCTCACTCGGCTGGGAGCGCTTTGTCGGAGAAAAGGGCAAGTTGCTGACGATCAATTCCTTTGGGGCATCAGGCAGTGGGGATGAAGTTATGAACTTTTTTGGTTTTTCCCCAGAAAACCTTGTGAGTATCGTAAAAGAAATGCTTTCCGAATAAAGCGAACATAAAGTACAACATCTGAGGAGGCTATCCTGTGAAAATTGGATTAATCGGTTTAGGCAAGATGGGTTTAAACTTGGCACAGAATTTCATTGAACATCACCATGAGGTCAGTGCTTTTGACTTGAATGCTGCGGCAGTGGAGGAGGTGAACAAATATGGGGCTCATGGGACGACGAATCTTCAAGCGTTTATACAGTCGCTTGAACCCCCGAGGATTTTGTGGATCATGGTTCCTCATGGGGCTGTCGATTCGGTGATTCGCGATGTGACTGCCTTCCTGTCCGAGGGAGATATTATCATAGAAGCTGGTAACTCCCATTACAAGGATTCGGTTCGTCGCTACAAAGTGCTCAATAAACTTGGTATTCACTTCATGGACACTGGTACATCAGGCGGTATTTCGGGCGCTCGTCACGGTGCCTGCTACATGATTGGCGGCGATGAAGAGGCATGGTCCATCGTAGAACCGTTGTTCCGTGACACCTCTGTGCCGAACGGATATTTGTTTGCAGGCAAGTCCGGCAGCGGTCACTTCCTGAAAATGGTCCATAACGGCATCGAATATGCCATGATGGCTGCCATTGGCGAAGGTTTCGAGGTATTGGAGAAAGGCGGATATGACTTCGACTATGAGCAGGTTGCAAGAGTGTGGAACAATGGTTCGGTCATCCGTTCTTGGCTCATGGCGTTAACAGAGGATGCTTTCAGAAAGGATTCGAAGCTTGATGCAATTAAGGGTGTCATGCATTCATCAGGTGAAGGAAAATGGACGGTTGAAGAGGCGCTGGATGTGCAGGCCGCAACGCCAGTGATCGCAATGTCACTTCTCATGCGCTATCGCTCCCTGGAGAACGATAGCTTCACAGGAAAGGTCGTCGCTGCGCTGCGCAATGAGTTTGGCGGGCATGCGGTTGAAAGAAAATAAGTTTTTATACGTTGACTAAAACAGGGGAGGAATTATGAATGAAATTTTTCTTGGATACGGGGAACATAGAGGAAATTAGAAGAATTAGCCGACTTGGTTTAGTAGACGGGGTTACGACGAACCCTTCGATTATTGCGAAAGAAGGGCGTCCTTTTAAAGATGTCATTCAGGAAATTACAAAGCTTGTTAGAGGCCCGGTTAGTGCGGAAGTGATTAGTCTTAGCGTAGAGGGAATGCTTAAAGAAGCGCGTGAGCTGGCATTATGGGCACCTAATATTGTCATTAAACTTCCCATGACGGAGAACGGACTCGAGGCGACCTATCGTCTCTCTAATGAAGGCATCAAAACAAACGTGACTCTGGTGTTCACGGCTGCACAAGGATTAATGGCTGCTAAAGCCGGCGCTACGTACATCAGTCCTTTCGTCGGACGTTTGGACGATATTGGGACAGACGGTATGGTACTCATTCGAAACTTGAAAACGATCTTGCGCAACTACGACATGAAAACCGAAATTATTACTGCGAGTGTCCGTAACATTATTCATGTTGAGGAAGCGGCGATTGCCGGCGCTGATATAGCAACGATTCCGGGTTCCGTTCTGCCTCAGCTGTGGAAGCACCCGCTTACCGACTCGGGCATTGATCGTTTCCTAAAGGATTGGGAGAAAGTACCCCAAGTATAAGAACAGGGAGAACATACTTTGAGAGGGGACATGAACTATGGCCATACGATTTGATTACTCCAATGCACTTCCCTTCATGCAATCAAATGAAGTGGAATATCTCAGCGAATTTGTGAAGACAGCACACAACTTACTGCACCAGAAAATCGCACCAGGCTCTGATTACCTTGGTTGGATCGATCTGCCGACACAATACGATAAAGAAGAGTTTACTAGAATTAAAAAGGCTGCACAACGCATCCAAAGCAATTCTGACGCTTTAATCGTAATCGGAATCGGAGGCTCTTATCTTGGAGCAAGAGCAGCCATCGAAGCGCTGTCCCATTCGTTTCATAACCAGATAAGTGGGAAGACACAAGTGTATTTTGCTGGACAGAACATCAGTTCTACGTATGTTGCACATTTGCTTGAATTACTAGATGGCAAAGATATCTCAGTCAACGTGATCTCGAAGTCGGGTACGACGACGGAGCCGGCCATTGCCTTTCGAATCTTCAAGGACCTGCTAGAAAAGAAATACGGCAAAGATGAAGCGAGACAGCGCATCTTCGCGACGACGGATAAGGCGAAAGGTGCTTTGAAGACACTGGCGGATGAAGAGGGTTATGAGACGTTCGTCATTCCGGACAATGTCGGCGGGCGGTATTCCGTACTTACTGCAGTAGGTCTATTACCGATTGCTGTTGCAGGACTTGATATCGAGCAGATGATGGAGGGGGCGGCTGCGGCTTCTCGCGAATATAGCACTCCGGACCTAGCTTCCAACGCAAGCTATCAATATGCGGCTGTGCGCAATGCCTTGTACCGCAAAGGAAAGTCAATCGAGCTGCTCGTGAACTATGAGCCTGCGCTTCACTACGTATCTGAATGGTGGAAGCAGTTGTTCGGAGAGAGTGAAGGCAAAAATCAAAAGGGGTTGTTCCCGGCATCCGTGGACTTCACCACAGATCTTCACTCGATGGGACAGTACGTACAGGAAGGTCGCCGAGAGTTGATCGAAACCGTGGTCCAGGTCGTGAAGCCGCGCCTAGAGATTAAGATTCAAGCGGATGAGCACAACCTTGACGGTTTGAACTTCCTCGCGGGTAAGTCGATGGATGAAGTCAACAAACAGGCTGCCCGAGGCACCCTGCTCGCCCATGTTGATGGTGGCGTGCCTAACCTGATTGTGGAGTTAGACGAGCTTACCGAGTATACGTTTGGCGAGATGGTTTATTTCTTCGAGAAGGCTTGTGGCATCAGCGGCCTGCTACTAGGTGTGAATCCGTTCGATCAGCCCGGCGTTGAGGCTTACAAAAAAAACATGTTTGCTTTGCTAGGCAAGACTGGATATGAGGCGGAGCAAGCTGAATTACTGCAGAGGTTAAAGACTACACAATAATTAAGGTAGGGTTATTTGGAACAGTGGTTATAAAATTTACGACCTAACTATCGAATTTCTAATAGAAGGGAAGAAAACAAATGGAAGCTGAAGAAACGCTTTATGAAAAATTCGGTGGAGAAGAAACAATAAGTAGAGTGGTTGACTATTTTTATGAATTAGTTTTGGCTGATGAAATGGTTAGTCATTTTTTCAGGAATTCGGACATGAATAAACAACGTAAACATCAGACCAAATTCATAAGCTTTGCTATAGGTGGTCCCCATCAATATACTGGATTGTCGATGACGAAAGCACATGCGGGAATGAATCTGCAAGAAGAACATTTTATTGCAATTGCCAAACACCTGCATGATGCTCTTGCACATTTTGGAGTAAGTGAGTCTGATATTAATCGAGTATTAACACATATTTCTACGTTGAAGGACGATGTACTTCATAAGTAACTTTGAGATCTCAAAGACGAGGGCACGCTTGTCGCTCTGTTCGAAGTGGATTCAAACTATAAGCGTTGGCACGAGGACGTAGGGCAAGCGTAGCGCATACCGACCCGCACGGGCAGCATCGATGAGATAAACCTGATCATGGAGAAGCCGTCGTTTGAACTCAAGAATCGAGTTATAGGAATGAATGTAACGAAGCACCGCAGATAGCAGGCGGTGCTTTTTAACATATGAACAAGGGATTTCATCAAGTGATAGCACTTATCATTTTGATAGAATAATATGGTTGTTGAAATATCTAGTTAACCAGTTATATAATTAAATATGTAAATGGGTTAAGTCACAACATATGACCTGCTCGTTAACTTGCAGAGTTTCCCAAAAACCCATCCGTACTAATTTAATTCCGTATAGGGAGGTTGTATGAAAAAGGAGTTCATGATGAATATTGAAGAACAGATTGAAGAGTTACGTCTTCAATTAATAGATGTCGTTAAAGAGCAAAAGTTTAACTTACAACATCCCTGCGTTATCGCGGTGAGTCAGATGCTCGATACTCTGATCAAACAATATTACTCGAAAACTTCGTCGGACAGCGACTTACTTCTTCCACTTCGTCTAATAACTTCTTCGTACGAGAGATTGTAAGATTCCAAAAGATAGACTTGTTATCTAGTTAGAGTATATGGCTGGACATGAGAATGGAAGAAAAACGAATTTTGGCGTTAAGGAAGTGAAAATATGATTGAAACATACATAGCAACATGAACAGCAGAAACGTTAATCGTAACCAAAAACCTTTACTAATAAATATGGACCACATTTAGGAGGATATCTACGACATGAAAGTATTCAACCGCCATAGCAAAATTTTAATGGGAATAACCCTTAGCCTTTCTTTTCTAACTTCAGTTGGAGGCATGTTGTTAAGTCCGACATCAGCCCATGCCGAAACAACACCATCTTATTCAACAACGGTCTTTCATGCATCTAAAACAGTTCAAGCTGATCGTCTTATATCTACTGCGGAATCCTATATGGGTAAAGTGAAATATGGATATGGGGTAAGAGATGTTGAACATTTGATTCTAGATTGTTCCTCATTTACTCAGCTCGTTTTCAAGCAAAATGGAATTTCAATTCCATGGGGATCCAAAGCACAAACAAGTGTAGGCACGCCTGTTACGAATAAAGCGAACTTAAAAAGGGGGGATTTGGTCATGTTTAGTGTGGGTACACCAGGACACATCAATCATGTTGGAATTTATATGGGAAATGGGAAGTTCATCAGCAATACGACCAGCTCCGGTGTTGTTATAAGGGATATGAATTCTGGGTACTGGAAAAATCGTTTTATAACAGGTCGTCATGTTTAAAAAAGAAACCGCAAAAAAGTTATAGGATAATCATTATATTATACATAAGCCGCGTATTTCGCGGCTTTTGAGTTTTGGGATCAAGCTCTTGTCGATATCTACGGACAAGAGCTTGATTTGATTTCACCACCGTGAACCGGTTAAGAAGGATTGTATCCCCAAACAATTGGTCGAGTAGATTCTAGTAATAAGTAGGGTATAAGTCAGAGATGGCATTCTATTTGCCACTATCTAAATCTTTAGCAATGATATCTAGTACACTTTTTACTATATCTAAACTAAACGCTTTCGGACCGATCTCTTTATTCGTAAGTACAATAACTTGCATGTTTTCTATGATATTGAAGGCATTAAACGCGTGAAAACCTGGAATATCTCCGCTATGAAATTTCCAATCCGAAGATTCCTCGAACTTGATTCCGTCAAACCAACCATAGCCACAGCCATCCTTCACAGGATTTATCATCATTTCAAAGCTATTAGGGTTGACTAGTGTCCCAGACATCAGAGCCTGGTCAAATTTCAGCAAATCACCTACTGTTGAATACAAGCCTCCGGCAGACGAAGCGTAAGAGATATCCATAAAAATTGCGGAGTTGCCGTTTGCATCCGTTCCGACTGCACGATTCGGAAGAACAGGCTCATTGATATCTACGCCGGATCTTGTCATCTGCGTCGGTTTGATGATGTACTCATTCATATAGGTATCCCAAGTTGTGTGTGAGACTTGTTCTATAATAAGACCAAGCAAGTGATAACCGGTATTCGTGTAGATGTACTTGGTTCCTGGTTCCGAAGCCAGATTCTCAACTGCACGCTTTGCTGTTGCTAGTTTTTTGGTCTCAGAATAATAACCTGCCAAGTCCTTCATAGCGGAATCCAAGAACGCAGCATCGTTAATCCCCGACGTATGAGACAATAGGTGGTGAACAGTAATTTTATCTCCATTTGGGATGTCGGGAATGAAATTCCCTAGCGGATGATCCAGTTTTAACTTGCCCTGCTCAACAAGCTGCATCACAGCAACGGCTGTAAACGACTTTGTGAGGGATCCGATCCGGAAAATCGTTTCGGCATTGTTATTTTCATGAGATTCTAAATTAGACTCTCCATAACCATTTGCCAAAATGATTTCCCCGTTTTTTGCTAAAAGAACGGTGCCGTTAAAGTTTTTGGTTAACAAAAAAGTATTGATTTGTTCGAATAGTTGGCTTTGCTTATTTACCCCGACAGGAATTGCCCCCGGAGTCGTTGATGAAGTATACATAGAGTTAGAACCTCCAATATTAGTGCGTGTTTAACAACAAAATGGGTTGAAAAGAAAGGCAGACATTACTCCAGAACCTGGAATCGTGTCTGCCAATTTTTATAGAATGCTAAGAATTAACTTACCTACCAAATTCCAGTAGATCATATAAGGTGTGAGCAGCAAGCCGGCAATTACGGAAATGAGATAGCCGAATTTGACCCATCCGCTAACGGATTTATGTTTGAGCAGGCTCACCCACATGAGTGCAACGATGATATAGAGTACAAAAGCAATTGCAGCCGTGTAGAGGGCAATCTTCCATGGCAATGGCGCTGCGCCAAACAAATCATTCCAGTAAGTGAAAGCAAGCGGCAGCGTAACGATATAGATAATATTGGCTATTAAGGCTACACGACGGATAGGTTTCGTAGTCGACTTAGCCTCTTTCTTAAACATACCTATCAGTGCGCTGATGATCAGGATGATGGTGCTCAGAATAATAATGAGAACCAATGCTAATCCTGAACCAATTGCTGGGATAGCAGAAGTCTGTCTTTCATAAGAGCTCATCGGATAGGAACTTAGTGTGAAATGTAGATCACCTTTAGCCGTTTTGTAATAGAAGAGTCGATCTGATCCATTCTTCTCCACAAACATATTTTCTTTCTCGGCAACAAAGGTTTGTACATGCGTTCCGCTAGTTACTTTAAGTTCACCAGGACCTGTTGCTTCAATGACTGTAGTAGCTGGCGGTGAAATTTTCGGGCCGAATTTACCGATTCCATAATGGAAATAACGGGTCGAGATAAAGGTTCCTGTGTACGGCTTCATAGCTTCTTCTGACATATCTAATTTAGCTGTATTGTTGACAGGTGCAACCGGATAGAAATGCTTATTGAAATCTTCGATAAACGCTTGATTCAGAGCATGTCCGTTCGACCCGTTAGTGAAAATCGTAAAGCCCAGTTTCTCTTCGGGAATGAGATACATCCATGTCCGGAAACCGTCTACAGTCCCGCCGTGCATGACCGCGCGGTGCTGGCGGGGAATATCCTCCCATAAGCCGAATCCAAATCCCGAAAGACTAGGATCTTTGCTAAAATGCTTCGCTTGCATCAACTGGCTGGTTTCATCTTCCATTAATGCTTTGTGATAGGATCCGGATTGCAGTTGTGCCATCATATAAGGATCCATATCCGGGATTTTCATACTTAGATTCCCCGCTGGGGCATAATTATCTGTGATTACATAGGGTTGTTTCGTATACGTTTGTTTGGCAGCATCATAAGCATAGCTGCTGGCAATATGATCGTTATCGTTTTTGTGCAAAGTCGCTGTTTTCATACCAAGCGGATTTAGGATGTGGTTCTGGATATACTGATCATAGGTTTCCCCAGAAACCGATTCTACAATGTATCCGAGCAGTGTGTAACCATAATTGCTATATGACGTTTCAAAGCCAGGCTCAGTAATCATTGCAGGAGCATGGGTTTTCATAAACTGCTGTAACGGTTCAGGCTTCGCAGATAAATCTTCATAGTACTCGTCAAAACCTGCCGTATGTGTTAGGAGATTGCTGATTGTAACAGGTTTATTGTTGAGTCCATGGATTTTGAATCCTTTAAGGTATTGATTGACATCTGCATTGAGATCGATTTTTCTTTTCTCATAAAGCTGCATGATCGCTGTTGCTGTAAAGGTTTTCGTTACAGAACCGATACGGAAGACCGTATCATTCGGATCCACCTTGGTTTTCTTGTCCAAATCTGCATACCCATATCCCGCGGAGAAAAGGGCCTTACCGTCCTTAACAAAAGTAATAGCAGCGCCTGGAATGTGATAAGTATCCATTTCCTTGGCGAAATAATCGTCAACATACTTCTTTAACTGTTCCGTATTATTGATATCAAGTGCTTCAGCACTAGCAAATGAATATTTCGGAACAACCGTCAGCATCATGAACATCGCGAGAAGCGCAACAGCCATGAGAGAAAACCTCTTCTTTGTAAACATGTTTTCATCATTCCTCCCTGTGGTGTCTATGTGTTTACAAAAAGAAATATAACACTAAAAAAAGAGGTAAACTACTGGACTAAGGTCTAGTTTATTGGTTAACCAGTTAATTAAACATTAAATCGAATGTCCTACTTCGATTCAAGGAAATAATTCAAATTCAAAACCTAAAGCGAGTGAAATATTTGACCTATAATAGTAGAGATAGATGAAATTATGCGTAGGTTGACAAAATATTTAGAGCAGTATAGTATTTATGTCTGGTTAACTAGTCAACTGTTTATTAAGACAAATATGTCAATACTCATAAAAATTTCTTTTAGAAAAAGGGGGAACTAACATGATGAAGATAATGAAGAAAAAGAAAAACATTTGGGCTGCCAGCCTAGGGCTTACACTTCTGATCGTATTCGCCAGCGGTTGCAGTATGGAGCCAGAAGAATCGGGAAAGTCAAATGTCAAGGAACTGCATGGTCAAGTTGATCTGGATGTAGGTCAACTGAAAAAAGACTGGGACAAGCTCAACCAGCCTGTCGGTGAAATTCATGTAGACAGGGCACCTGCGAAGTAACATCCAATGTCTGATGCCTCCCTTTCAAGGGAAGTATGCCCTGCACATCTTGTTTTTATTATTAGATGGAAACAAGCAAAGAATGGATAAGATCCATGTAAAATTAAGGATTCTCTATGGAACATGTTCCTTAGGAATCCTATTTTTTTAGGAGGAATAAAATGACAAGTAAAATTCTGCTCATTGAGGACGATGCATCCATCATGGATATGGTACAAAGCTATTTAGTTAAAGAAGGGTTTCAAGTAGCTACGGCAAGGGATGGCGAAGAGGGCGTTGCTATTTTTGGAAACGAAAACTTTGATCTTGTACTGGTCGATATGATGATGCCAAAGTTGGATGGTTTGGAGGTCATTAAAATGATACGGCAGCATAGCTCAATTCCGATTTTAATCATGTCGGCCAAAGACAGTGATGTCGACAAGGCTCTAGGTCTTGGATTCGGTGCAGACGATTATATCGCCAAACCTTTTTCCCTACTAGAGCTCACCGCAAGGGTGAAAGCCTCGATCAGACGGGCAACGAAGTACGTACAATTCGAACAAGAAGTAATTCAATCTGTGATCATCGCAGATCAGTTGAAAATTGACGAAGCCAATTTCACGGTGACGAAGCAAAATGAGGAAATCAAGCTCACTTCCAAAGAATTTGATTTGTTGAAATTATTTGCATCCAACCCAGGGAGGGTGTATACGAAAGCGCAGATTTATAACCTGATCTGGAGAGATGAGTACTATGGAGATGAGAATGTGATCAATGTCCATATCCGCAGACTCCGTGAGAAGATTGAGGAGAACCCCTCTCAACCTCAATACTTAAAGACCATTTGGGGGATCGGCTACAGGTGGGAAAAAGTGAGCAGTAAGTTATGATCCCAAGTATCATTATTAGTTTATTATCAGTCTTGATCTGCCTCCAGTGGAAGTTCCTTTGGGAAAAGAGCACGAATCTGAAGCTCCTTCGGCAACGGCTCCACTTGCAATTGCATGGGCAAACATGGGACAAACTACTTTTGCATACGAGCGATAAAGATACGATAGCCCTATTAAATGAACTGAATGAGCTTCTAGATATCCATTACAAGAAAATGGCGGAATATCAGCGGATGGAAGGTTCTATCAAAAAGATGATCGCCAATATCTCGCACGATATCAAGACGCCGCTCACTGTTATTCTTGGCTATATCGAGCGCATTCATGCAGACCCCCAATATAGTCATGGGGAAATATCGGAGCTGCTAACCACCGTCGATAATAAAGCCCATGAAGTACTGGAACTTATCAATAAGTTCTTTGATTTAATCAAGCTTGAATCCGGTGATAAAGAGCTGCCTTTATCCAAAGTCGATATTTTCGAGATTTGTCGTAAAAATGTACTTGAATTTTATACCATTCTAACAGGCAAAGGGTTTGAGGTGCAGCTTGATCTACCTGAAGAGCCTGTTTATGTTTTGGGAAATACGGAAGCCTTGGATCGGATCCTTACCAATTTGCTTTCGAATGCGATTCGCCATGGCGGAGATGGCAAAGTACTGGGGCTTGCGGCCCGAAGCGATAGCCGGCATGTGTTTATCGAAGTCTGGGACAGGGGGAAAGGCATTGATATTCAGCAGAAAGACCTCGTTTTTGAGAGGTTGTATACGCTCGAGGATTCAAGAAATAAATCTTATCAGGGGAGCGGTCTAGGCCTCACGATTACCAAAAAACTTGTGGAACGAATGGGGGGTACGATCAGTCTGAGCAGCGTCCCACTCGTGAAAACCATTTTCACAATTCAAATGAATAGATTAAACTACGCCCATGCGGTGGTGCAACAAGATACAACTTAAGAAATAAGTAAGGATTGATTAAGAAAAATGAGAGCTTCTCTAGTTAGAATCAAGTTGTAAGTTTTCGAATCGAGAGGAGAAGCGAATATGACATATATCCTGAGAACTAATCATTTGACAAAAACGTTTCAAGGCAAAGAAGTCGTATCTCATGTAAACATGAACATAAACAAAGGGGAGATCTACGGGTTTCTGGGGCCAAATGGAGCAGGGAAAACAACAATCATGAAAATGATCACGAATCTGGTGAAAGCAACAAGCGGTGAAATCGAAATATTTGGTGAAAAATTAACTGACACTTCTTATCATTTATTGAGCCGAATGGGTACAGTGATTGAATATCCGATATTTTATGACAAGCTTACTGCAAGAGAGAATCTAGAGCTGCATTGCGCGTATATGGGCTATCATCATAAGAAGGCTATCGACGAAGTATTGGAACTTGTTAATCTCAAGAATATTGAGAATAAATCCGTGAAAGATTTTTCTCTTGGTATGAAACAACGACTGGGTATTGCAAGAGCGATTACGACCAAACCCGAACTGCTCATTTTGGACGAACCCAACAATGGACTTGACCCAATAGGGATCAAGGAAATGAGGGACTTGTTTAAAATGCTTGTCAAGGAGTATGGCCTAACCCTGTTGGTATCCAGCCATCAATTAGCGGAGATTGAGCTTATGGCGGACACGGTTGGCGTCCTTGATCACGGAAAATTAATTAAAGAAGTGTCCATGAAGGAAATTGCGGATCAACATACAGAGTATATTGAGTTAGTGACGGATGATCTTAAAAAAGCTGTCTATGTGTTGGATCACGACATGAATCTTTCAAACATCAAAATAATCGACGATCGTATCCTAAGAATTTATGATGCTGAAATTCATCAAAGTGCAATTACGAAAACATTAGTCTTGCACGATGTGACCATTGAAACGATAAGTAAGAAAATTGGCTCTTTAGAAAATTATTTCTTTACCTTGTTAAACGGAGGAGGTCTTCATGTTTAACTTGATGAGGCTGGAAATGAAGAAGTTCAAAATCCGCGGCTATATTATCGGAGCTATGATTGCGAATGTGGTCATTGTGGCGCTTCTATTCCTGATGTCTTCCTTTGAGAAAAGCGAAGGGAACATTGTCGTTTTCAACAGTTACGATTTTATGTTGAGCACCGTTAGTATTTTTGTTAAAGGGACTTTTATTGTATTTGCGTCCGTGCTTATCTCCCGATTTGTAATCGATGAATTTAGAACCAAATCCATCACTGTGCTATTTATGTATCCTATAAATCGGAAGAAGCTCATCGCAGCAAAGCTGCTGCTTGTTGTGATTTTTACATTTATAAGCATTATTTTGTCCGATATCATCGTGTCTGCCAGTATATCTGGTTTGGATCACTACTTTGAATTAAGCCCTGATAAGCTAACTACGGATACTTTGGTGAGAAGTTCGATAAGCATGCTGATGAATGCGATAGCAGCTACTGGCATGAGCTTGATCCCTATTTTCATTGGCATGAGAAAGTATTCAACGCCGGCAACGATCGTTTCGTCTTTGATAATCGTAGCTATTGTATGTTCGAACAATGGTGGCTTCTCATTAAGTAACATTATTGCAATTCCGATAGCGTTAGCTGTCGTAGGTGTGATTATAGCCTATTTGTCCATTAGAAAGGTTGAACGAATAGATTTAATTAAGTGAAAAATTAAAAAATTTTAAAAGGGAAGAAAGAAAATTTTAGGTTTTGTAATAAAAGCAGTCGAAATAACGCGTGAGGGGTTAGGAAGGGGACTAACAAGATGAAAAGAATAACTATAGGATTGGCGTTAGGTTTATTCGCGGTGGCTACAAGCGGTTGTGGGGTATATACCAGCGGGAAAGATGTGAACAAGCATGAAAGTATAGACAGTAAAGGCATTCAAGAACTAAATATTAAAGCAGATCAAGGGGATATTAATCTTCAAAAATCCAATGACGATAAAATTGACGTATCTCTGACTGGGCAAGCAACTAATAATCCGGATAAAATACTGACAACATCGGTTGATGGTTCTGCCTTGAACATACGGGTAAATAGCGAGATTACTGCAGGAATAAATTTGGTTAAAAACGATTATAAGCTTGTTGTCCGAGTTCCAGAGAAAATGTATGACCAAATTAAGTTGGATAATTCCTTAGGAAATATTGAACTCAAGGACATTGAAAGCAAGAACCTTGAAGTCATTACTGTGAACGGTGATGTAACAGCCAATGGTTTTAAAGGGGAACAATATATGTTTAAGAGCTCGCTAGGTAAAGTTGACCTCAACGATGTGTCGGGACAAGGTAAGGTAGATCAACACAATGGATCGGTGAATATCGTGCTGGCGGATTTGACAAAAGACCTTGAAGTTGATTCCGACTTGGGAGCCGTCAATATCAAGGTTCCTTCAAACTCAAAGTTCCGTCTAGCGTCTAAAACGATGAATAACCGTTATGACCTTAAGCTGCCGATGATCTTTACTCAGAAAAGCGATAGCCAAGTGGTCGGAAATACCGCAAATGCAGGTGCTGACTCGCCGCTCTTGAATGTAAATGCCTCGAATGGGAAATTTGTTCTGGAAGGTAAATAGTGCTTGCTTTAAGGATGGAGGCTTAAGGAGCGATAAAGTCAAAAGCTTTTGCTGAATGATGAAGACTGGATTTATGCCATCTCCAATAAAATAAGTCTTATATCGTAAAAACGGTTTCTCTTGAAGATGAAAAGAGAACCGTTTTTTTATGTGATGAATGGCATGTAGCACGTTTAACACCTTCTCTTAAGAGTCCATCAATCTTAAGAAATAAGTAAGAATTGATTAAGAAATAAGAGAGATTTACGAATTAATATAATAGTTAATGAAAGGAACAATCAATGGTATGAAAAGTAAGGCTATGATTTGACGAAGGAGCATGTTTACATGAATAAGAGACGTATGAAAAAATTAATTTTACCTGTTGTATGTTCTTCGCTAGTTCTATCTTCTGTTGTTTTGTCTGATTATAACATTGCAAGAGCTGCATCCTTAGATGGCGCATCTGCATCAGTGTCACAGTCAGCAGCTAAAGCCAGCTCGGATCCATTGAATGGTCCTCAAGATCCAAAAGAATTAGAGGCCTTTGCTGACCAATTATTCGCAGACAAGATGAAGAAGTTCAATGTTAACGGCTCTAACTTTGTTGTCGTTAAAGATGGACAAATCGTGCTAAACAAAGGATATGGTTTTGCAGACAAGGAAAAGGGAATACCCGTCGATAAAGATACTGTCTTTCAAATAGCTTCCGTAACGAAGACATTTACAGCTTTAGCCGTGATGCAGCTCGTCGATCAGGGAAAAATTGATCTGCACGAGGACATACAAAAGTACCTCGGAGGTATTCAAATACCGAATAAAACAGGAAAGCCTCTGACCATGTATGATCTGCTTACCTATACGAGTGGCTTTGATAAGCCTGACAGTGGATTTGATGTTGGACCTGACTATCTGAATAAAGACTTTCCACTGAAGGAATATATCACGAAAAATATGCCGACAGTGGTACGGACGCCCGGTGAAGCTTACACGTATAGCAATTTTGGTTTTAGTTTGGCGGGATATGTCGTAGAGAATGTAAGCGGTATGCCATTCCACAAGTATATGGATGAGAATGTATTCAAACCACTCGGCATGAATTCTTCCAATTTACTTTTGACTCCTGAGATTTTAGCAAAAATGGCCGCTCACTATGGACCGGATGGTAAGCCTCATCCGACATTTGGCACAGATCCAACAGATTATCCTGCAGGTGGTATTGCATCCACAGGAGAAGACATGGCCAAGTATTTGATTATGCAGCTGCAGAATGGGAAATTCGGAGACAAACAAATTGTGAGTCGAAAAAGCATGGATATGATGCACACCTTTCAAATCATGGCTGACAAGACAGTTCCGCAAACGACTGTTGGATTTGAAGCGTTCTTCAACGATTATGCGAATGATCAATATGTAGTTTTGAAGGGAGGGTCTCACAGCGATCATAGTTCTTTAATCGTTTTACTGCCAGAAAAGAATACCGCTATGTACTTGTCCTACAATAATGATACCTTCATGAATAAAGAAGTGTACCAGGAGTTCATGAATCACTATTATCCAAAAGATGAGAAAACTCCAAAAACCAACTACTTGCCTTTGAATGAAAAGCAAGCTGAAAAGTACATTGGTTTATACAAGAACACACGCACCTCTATCCTAAGGACCAAATTATCGTACGCTGACGGAAAATTGGTTATTGAAAGTGGGTTTACCGGTAAGCATACGCTAGGAATGATTAATCCGTTGTTATTTGAAGATGAAACAGGCAACAAAGTGGCTTTTAAAAAAGACCACAATGGTAATGTTGAGTATTACTATAACGCGAATCCCGATGCTCCGGATATTGCTGCCGATGCACAAAAAATGGATATAAAGCCATTTTTAGATGTTCCTAATGACAGTAAATACAAAACTCATATCGATAACGTTCGTGCTTTTGGCATCATGGATGCAAAGTCGGACAATCTCTTCGACCCGCAAGGTACAATGACCCAAGGAGAATTTGCAGATACAATCAACCTTGCTTTTGGTGATATTCCAGCAAGTATGAAAGATGCTTTTAAGCTGCAAATGATATCCGGCATACCTGAAATTGATCCGACTGCTCCAATCACAAGACAAGCTGCGGCGGTCATGATTCAAAATATTAAACAACTTTTAGCCAACCTGGCTCATACACCTGTTCCACCTATGTTAGATGTCAAATTAATCGGTCAAACGGATGATTGGGCGGTGAAGGCCATCACTGCACTAGTTTCCCAAGGAATTGTTGATCCGGATACGATAGTCAACTCTGATGGTTCCGTCGATTTCCACTCTACAAAACCTTTGCTTCGTCAAGAAGCCAGCGCGCTGCTTGATCTAGCTTTCGACTACTATACGTTGCCCATCAAGACGACAGAGCCTCAAGAGCAAAAAAACAATCAGCAGCGTTATTTGGAACAATTGGTGGTGAACGGGACATATGGACAAGCGGAATGGGCGAAAGATCAACTAGCCAAAAAGCTATACTAGTTCGTTATACACCGGGTGATTCAGTAAACTGGTACCAAAAGTACAATGACAACAGGCTGCCGGCATTTGAACTTACCCCTGTCAAGTAGACAACACTAAAGAAGCGGATCTTAAACAACCTTAGTTCGGTATTGAACCGGACTAAGGTTGTTCAGTTTCTTTTGAGGTGGCGAGATAGTTAAGGGCCGAAAAGCAAAGTTCCTAAAATCATATAGGCAAACGGGAGCATGAGCATGATCAAATTAAATCTGAACCCATATCTCGCCTGCTTGTTGACCTCGCTGCTGGAAGACCCGATAGCCCCGAGAAATATGCCAATTGGCGCTATGAAAATCGGTAATAAAACAGGTAAGCCTTGCAAGGTACTGCTCTTATAAATGAAAAAGCTGACGAAGAAAAAGAATTGAAACACTGCAAGCCCTAGTGAAACGATTCCGATGACTTTTCGGTTATTGTTCATGAATCACACCTCATTCAAGATAAATTCCGTTCTGTGAAGGAACGGCTATTATAAGATAAAACATGAGGCTTATTTCTAATAGTACTAAGTTTGCCTAGTACCTAGTCTCATCTATGATCATCATAGAACCAACACTATTGATCATGTTCCCGTTTTTTTTGTAAGGTCAATTTAAACACAAAATTTTACATCTAACCATTGTCCCTCCAAATAGTATTGACACCTTGCCTGGAATTGAGTATATTTTTAATTGAAGATACTTCAAATGAAAATTTTTTGATAAATATCTTCATGTGGAGATAAATGAGTTGGAGGTAAGATGCAATGATGAAGGAGCGGGCCATTCATGATTCGAACTATTGTCAGATGAAAGCGAATGGTTACGAATAGAATCCGTTCTGATCGCGATTGCAGTTGGTGTAGCATTTATTGGTCCTGGTTCTATTGCGCCTTAAATAAGAAGAGAATTATCCGGTTATGACAAAATGTTAGGGGGAAATCAAGATGAACATTAAAGTTTTCGGAGCACATGAACAAGGATTTGGCATGTTTGACGGCGGGAAAATCGTTGAGCAGAAACCGATCGCTTTTTCGCACGAGGATACTGCAGTAAGTAGAGTTGGTCCATTGTTTTACTGGGCGTGGGGATTCTCTAAGGGCGGAGGGTTGTTACCGTTTCATCCGCACCAGGCATTTGAAATTATGTCCTACATGATTGAAGGTAATGTAACGCACAAAGATACGTTGGGCACAGAAAGCACCGTTGGTGCAGGCGGCGCACAAGTTATGCAAACCGGAACAGGGATGTATCATGAAGAGTCGTCTTTTGGAGATCATATAGAAGGGTTCCAAATCTGGTTCGAGCCTAACTTGCAGGAATCAGTTAAAATGCAGCCTACTTACCGGCAGTTTGAACATCATGATTTTCCGCTTTCTCAAATAGAAGGCAATGAAGTTAAAACAATTATTGGTGAAGATTCTCCAGTGACGCTTATTACGGATGCGAAGATGTGGGATATCAAGCAGGAGCAGAACAGCGCTTATCGCCGAATATTGCCTGCTGGGTATAGCTGGGCTCTGCTAGTTATTCGCGGCAACGGGCAATTAACGACCCTGTCTAGCGATCAGGTAACGACACTTTTACACAAAGATTTTGCTGTAATTGAATCGGACGAGGATACAGAGCTGACTTTTAAAGCACAGGCCGAAGGCGCTCGGATCATCATCATCGAAGTACCAACAGAAACACCATATCGTCTCTATCCGAAAAAACATACACAATGGGGGAATTCAAAATGAGTAAAGTAAAAGTTGCCGTTATTTATTACAGTGTCACAGGTACGAACTATCAAATGGCTAGAGCCGCTGAAGAAGCTGCCGCTGCAGCCGGTGCAGAAGTTAAGCTTGTCCGTGTTCAAGAGTTAGCCTCGGCCGATGCTGTTGCTGCCAATCCTGCTTGGAAGGCCCATTCAGAAGAAACGGCATCGGTGCCAGTCGCTTCATTAGAGGATTTAGAATGGGCAGATGCAGTCATTTTCAGCACGCCAACCCGTTATGGGAATATGGCAGCTCCATTAAAACAATTCTTGGATACAACCGGCGGCCTGTGGTTCCAAGGGAAGCTTGCTAACAAAGTAGTTTCCGCTATGACGAGTGCTGCCAATGCACATGGAGGGCAAGAAGCAACCCTATTGTCTCTTTATACGATGATGTATCACTGGGGAGCCATTGTTGTTGCACCTGGCTATACAGATCCGGTCATCTTCCAGGCTGGAGGCAACCCTTATGGAGCCAGTGCAACAGTTAATCAACAGCATGAGTTTGATAAAAGTGTGTTGGAGGCAGCTAAGCATCAGGCTAAACGCGTGGTTACAGTGGCTTCATGGCTCAAGAATGGCCAAAACAACTAAATCGTTCCACGGTTACTATATACAAGGAGCTGCCAAGGCAGCTCCTTTTTGATTCGAGCAGAGAGAGGGTTCTGGTGAGATCATTGACAGAATAAATAAAGTCATATATATTTTTAAATGGAGATTTTTTATGTGAAAATTAACTGGAGATACCTATAAAGATGAATTCACACATGCAGACCGATTGATTAGGTCAAAGTAGATGTTTAGAGGGAGTGACACCATCATGCATATCACGGAAGATCAGAGTCAATCGTTGAAATTGTTTGTCGTCTTATCCAAAGCTTACAGGGAACTGCTGGAGTCTACAGGGGCTGAAATTAAGAATCGTGACTTATCCGGAACTGAATTTGCCATATTGGAGCTGCTTTATCATAAAGGTAAAATTCCTCTTCAGCAAATCGGGAGCAAGATTCTAATCAGCAGTGCGAATATAACCTACAATGTAGATAAGCTGGAGAAGAAGGGGTACCTGAAAAGGGAACTTTCAACAGAAGACCGTCGAGTCACCTATGCGGTGATTACAGAGGCAGGAACTGAAGTGATGGATGATGTCTTCCCTAAGCATGCGCAAGCCATGTACGACGCTACAAGGGGACTATCGGCGGAAGAGAAAACAGCGACCATTGAATTGCTGAAGAAATTAGGCATTTCGGCAAAAGATTAGTATAGAGGAATTGAAACACCCCGTTAGGCAGATCCGAGGGCATGGCCACTGTGAACTGTTTGGATGGGGTGTTTGTTTTATAGCAGGGATGACACCATGCGGGCAATAATTTCCTTACCTTTTTGAAGCAAGGGACGATTGCAGAACTCAGCCAGACGAATTTCTTTGCTGTTCGTAAGGTCTTCCTGGAAATCTCGAACAAGCCGATTAATCGTCTTTTCATCAAAGATAGCTGCATTGAGTTCAAAGTTATCAAATAAACTGCGCATGTCCATATTGGCGGTACCTACAGAAGCGAGCGTACGGTCGATGATCACAATTTTGGCATGGATAAATCCCTTCATATATGTAAAAAATCGAACTCCCGCCAGCATGAGCTCTTCCATGTAAGAGTAGGCTGCCCATTTGACCAGAAAATGATCTTCAATTTCAGGAATGATGATCTTCACTTCAACTCCGCTTAACGCTGCTGTTTTCAATGCCATTAAGAGACTGCGGTCCGGAATAAAGTATGGAGAGATGATCGATATGCTATGGTGAGATGCGTTGAACGCACTGAAATAAAATTCATGGATCGCGTCACTATCTGTATCGGGGCCGCTTGGTATGAGTTGAATCTTTGCTTGTCCTACGCAGCCATGCGGTGGATATAACTGTCGTGTAGCAATCTGATCTCCATTAACCGATTGCCAATCGTTCAAAAAGGTATGCTGCAGAAAAAAGACAGCATCTCCACGAATTCTCATATGCGTATCCCGCCAAAAGCCAAACTTCGAGCTTCGACCCAAATACTCATCTCCGATATTAATTCCTCCGAGAAATCCAGTTAAGCCGTCGATAACAATGATTTTACGATGGTTGCGATAATTCACTTGCTTGCGTAACAGAGATTTTCGCAAGGGCGAAAAAATCTGAACATGGACACCAGCCTGTTTGAGTTCGTCTAGATAGCCAAATTTGAGTTCATGACTGCCTAAACCGTCTACCATTAAACGGACTTCAATGCCTTGCTTCGCTTTCTCTCTCAGAACTTGTTGAATTTGTCTGCCGATCTGGTCATTGCGAATAATGAAATATTCCATATGAATATGGTGTTCGGCTTGGTTTAAAGCATGAATAATTGCCTCAAAGGTCTCTTCTCCATTGTTATAGACTAAAATTTCATTGCACTCTGTGAGCGGCGCTTCCGGGATGCTTTGCATGTATCCAAGAAGTCTGTTTTGTCTGCTTTTATGACGGCCCGGGAAATGATTCCAGCGCGAAACTTGGATATGTTCCGTAAGCTGGCTGGAGAGGATAGGCATTTTTGCATATCTTCGGCTGAGCGGAGGGGACATTCGGTAATCTTTGGCCATAATAAAATAAAGCAAAAATCCTAGTAACGGAAATACATATGTAATTGTTAGCCAAGCCATTGTTTTTGTAGGATTTCGAAACCCCAGAAACAATACGAGCCCGATTTGCAAAATGTATAGATAGGTAGCCCCAATGAACCAAATCATGTAGTAAACTCCTTTAATGAATTAGATGTCCGGACTGGGTGCGGAATCCACTCACTCATTATCGCAGGATAGAAGGATTAATCAATATAGTTCTATCTATGAAAACGATAGATAAAACGATATTGATCCCTATTGCTTGTGAAGGTAATATGAAAAAACTTGGATAGGGAGGCTTAAGCATGGATATTTGGCATCTATCAACTATGGAGCTATTCCTTCGTATCGTACTAGCTGTAATATGCGGGGGAGTTATAGGTTTTGAAAGGGAGTGGAGTCATCAATCGGCTGGACTCCGAACGCATATCTTGGTTAGCTTGGGATCTGCCACTATCATGTTACTTTCCATATATGGGTTTACAGGTTTTGTTAAAGAAGCACATCTGAATGTCGATCCAGCTCGTCTGGCAGCTCAGGTTATTAGCGGTATAGGCTTCCTAGGGGCGGGGGCGATCATTCGCAATGGGCCTACGATTCGTGGACTTACGACTGCTGCATCGATTTGGACTGTAGCCGCTATCGGCTTAAGTATCGGGGCAGGATTTTACCGCCTAGCATTAGGAGCGACACTAGGTGTGCTTATTGTGTTATTTGTTCTCTACAAAGGAGAGCAACTATTTTTTTCGAAAGTAAGAACACACAATCTAAATATTCAAACAACAGGTGTTGGATTTCCAAGTCCGATCATTCAAACGCTTCAGCTGCATCACATCCAAGTGAGTGATGTTCATTTCAAACAAATGAATAAGGTGCAGGATGAAACTATTTTTGAATGGCAGATTCGGGTGATAAGTAAGCATCAGGACCCGCTTATACAAGCGATTACGACAATCACATCGCTCAACGAAGTGAAGATGCTATGTACGGAGAAAGGAGAACCCTTTATCCGAGGTACAAGGGAGGGGTTCAAAGCAAACCATCGGGTGGATGCCGCCGTGAAACCCTCTGTACTAGAGTAGTCTGCCGTGCAACGCAAGGTAGTTATGGCAAGGAGGCTGGCCAAGTCATTACAAAATTTCCTGCTTCAGCCTTTTAGTTGTAGGAAGAGAAATTAAGGCTGTATGAGCCGAAGTAGCAGTGAGACATCGTTAGGGTCGCCAACGGTGATAATCGTCTTGCCAGCGGCCCCTAGTAGATTTCTGACGCGGTCGCTGCGTTCTGTGGTCGTCACAATCACATCAGCTTGCTTGACGGAGGCCAGCAACTCCGATTCTGGAGCATCGATATCGATGCTAAGAATTTCTGCGGATGTATGTTTAACAATTTCATCTAAATAAAAGTAGCACGACTGGACTTTACACTCAATGAACAGATAAGTCGGGTGTGTCTTAATGGATTTACCATACAGCTGTAAATAAGCAAAGCCTGCGAGAAGCAGGTTTTCCGGATGATAACTGGCTTCGCTGGAGCGGGTCATCATTTCTTGAACGAAAGGGTAATAAGGGTTATTCCGCTTAAATTCCTCAATGTTCGCCTCATCAGCAATTCGAGTGCCGCGGCCTTTCTGCATAATCAACAAGCCATCATCCTTCAATTGTGAGTATACCCACTGAATCGTGTTTCTATTTATCGCGAGGTGGTCGGCTAACTGGTTCGTGGAAGGCAGGTCATCACCGGGCGAGAGTACCTCATTACTAATAAGTAATTTGATCTGTTCTTTAATTTGAATATTGATCGGTAAAGGTGATTGTTGATCGATGTTTATCAAGGATTCTATTTTTATATTCATTTTGCTTTCACCAACCTTATTAATTAACTAGTTGTTTGGTCATCTTAAGTTTAAACAATATGTGTGTATGTTGCAAGTAATTCACTGTTAAATTAGCGGTCTTGGGGCTGTTGACAAAAAGAGAGTTCAGTATTAGTATATATAACAGGTTAACCAAACAACCAGTTAATTAAACAACAAATATAAAAGAAAGTGGTGACCAACTATGCAAACCATTACTGCCGTACCGAAGCAAAGAAGTATGGGTTCGATTCAGTTCTTACCAGTCAATTTATTCGGGTCGGTTATGGGTATTTCAGGTTTGTCTTTAGCTTGGAGACAAGCGAGCAAGCTGTTTGGAACTTCCCCTCTCATCGCGGACATCATTGGTATTGTAGCTGTTCTGATGTTTATCGCATTAAGCGTAGGCTATATATCCAAATGGGCGCTGTACCCACAGAAAGTAGCTGGTGAATTTACGCATCCGGTCGCTGGGAATTTCTTCGGTACCATCACGATTGCTATTCTCTTACTGTCTTCAGTCTTGGGTAATTATAGTCCAGGCTTAGGGCAAGTGGTTTGGATGATAGGATTGGTTACGACCCTAGCGCTTAGTTTTATCATCGTTTCACGCTTGTTGAAGGGTAGTGTGGAGCCGGGTAATGCGGTTCCAGCTTGGTTGATTCCTGGCGTTGCCACAATTGATATCGCGGTGGCTGGTGGTACGATGCCATTTCCATGGGCACATGAAGTCAACTTAATGTCGTTGGCCATTGGTGGAGTTGTCGCTTTGGTTTTCTTCACGATTATTCTGTCCAGATTGATTCATCAATCTCCGCTGCCTGCAGGATTAATGCCATCCATGATCATTATGATCGCACCGTTTGAAGTTGGCTTCTTGGGATATACGAACTTTATGCAGCGAATTGACCAGTTTGCTTCGCTCTTATTCTACTTTGGTTTGTTCTTGTTCATTGTCTTATTCTTTAAAGTATTCAAAAAATCAGTACCATTCGGCGCTTCTTGGTGGGCAGTCAGCTTTCCAATGGCTGCGCTCAGCAATGCGGCTTTGAAATATGCGATGTTTGTCCATTCCTGGCTGTTAATCGCCATCGCCGCGATCATCCTGGCGTTGTTAACGATCGTACTTGTCGTTCTCTTTATTCGCACATTGAACATTCTCTTTAACGGCAATTTGCTTAAAGGATAAGCCTTTAAGGAGCGGCGTACTTAACTGTACGTCTTCTCGCATCTAACATGCTGAGTTTACATTCCATCATAACGAATCCCTTTTCGATGGCCGAAAAGGGATTTTTCATAAGTGTGTGCATGACAGTTATCTATCGCCCCTATTATGATGCTTAGGAGATTTTTACGATGAAAGTATCCAGACAGCGAGTATTTTCTTCCTTAATGACCAAGATCATTCTCATCTGCTTATCACTCTCTCTCCTTCCACTTGTGCTACTATCTCTGTATCAGCTGACCAATTATGCGAACTCGACGACATCGTCGATTCGCGGGGTGGAGCTCAACGCGGCACAAGAGACGGCCAAAAATATGGGAGACTTCATACAGAGGGAACAATCCGTTCTGGAAGAGGCGATTCGACTGAGGCCTGAACTCAGCAAGTTCGACAAAGTTTCGGTCATTCCAGCATTGAAAATGCTCAAAGACACGAATAAAGATGTCGAACTATACTTCTTTTCGGACGAGAGCGGTCATACCTTTGATCAGGATGGAACGGAAATCGATATTTCAGACAGAGCCTATTTTCAAAAAGCGAAGGAAACCAAGCAGCCTGTTGTTTCGGACCTGTTAAAAAGCAAAATCACGAATGAGGATTCTGTTATTATTGCCGTTCCTAGACTAAGCCAAAATGGTGAATTTAAAGGCGTCATGATGGCGTTAATCAACCAAAAGTATTTGCAAGAGCGCTTGGCTGGCCTGCAAGTAGCAGAGACGGGCTTCGGATATCTCATCTCTGACAGCGGACAGTTTATCACCCATCAAATAAAAAGCCTTATTAGCCAGACATTGTCCCAAGCTGCAAATCCTGCAACCATTGATATTTATCAGAAAACGGTGCTTGTACAAGAAAGTGGCATGGTCGAGTTTGTTGATACGGAAGGTGTTGTCCGGGTAGCGGCTTTCCATAAGGTGCCTAACCTCCCATGGCACGTAGTTGTGACAGCTCCCAAAAGCGAAATTTATGGCAAAATCGAAGAAACAATACGAATGACGTGGTTATATTTGCTTCTGGCCGCAGTCTTCATTGTCATTGTGTCTTTTCTCGTTGTACGCCAAATCGTCAAGCCAATCGTAAGATTGACGACAATCATGGAGGACGTAGCCCGCGGCAATTTGTCAAAAACTTTCGATTTAAAAATTAGAAAGAGCGAGATTGGCCGACTAGCCATCACGGTGAATGCCATGATTCGGAAGCTTCGGGAGATGATAAGTCGAATCCAAACCGCTTCCGGTGAGGTTGAGGATGCATCATCGATGATGGGGCAGTCCGTAATCGATTCGCTGAACGAGGTAAGCGGTATTCAACAGTCGCTGAATGAAGTTGCCTCCAATACAACGGTTCAAGCGGCAAGTGCGCAAGAGACCTCTCTCGCTATGGCAGAAATGGCCTCGGGCGTACAGAGGATAGCAGATTCATCTTCATCCGTTGCTGCGCTAGCTCATAGCGCTACTGCCGAGCTTACGCTGGGAGCACAAGCCATCGACGATGCGATTCATCAGATGCATATCATTTCGAACAAAGTTGATCATTCCACCGGATTAATCACTCGTATGGAGGAGCTCTCGCGGGAGGTGGAGATGGTGATTTCGTTTATCACGAATATTTCCGACCAAACGCAGCTTTTATCGTTAAACGCTTCAATCGAAGCGGCGAGGGCAGGCGACCAAGGCAACGGCTTTGCTGTCGTTGCTGGCGAGATTAAGAACCTGGCTAAACAATCACAGCAATTCACCGAGCAAATAGCCGATATCATCTATATGATCCGGAGCATGACCGAGCAAACGGTCGATGCAATGAGAGAAGGAGCGAATGAAGCCGGGAAAGGCGTAAGTCTGATGGAGTCGACAGGATCAAGAATGCAAGGTATTTTGGTCTCTGTGAAAGCCGTTTTAGACCAAATACAGGAGGTTTCCGCGTCGGCGGAAGAGATTTCTGCCGGAACCGAGGAAGTAACGGCTTCTATGGAAGAAATTGCGCGTATTTCAGAAACTTCCATCAGCCACTCAGAGAAAGTGCTTACTTCCGTTCATGATCAGATCACAAGGATGGATAAAGTGGATGCATCGTCGAAGTCTTTGCAAGATTTGGCGAAAGAACTCAAGAAGATGACTAATCAATTTCATCTCTAACGATAGATCCTCTTCAGATCGGACAACATTATCAGAAGGGAGCGAATGCGGATGATGAAATGGAGTAAGGGCAGCATTCGAAGGCTGTGACATCAGCAAACCTTGAGGACATCAAGACGGTCTATGAAAGTTATGATGCCATCAAGCTCCACAACGAAATGATTCAAGCTCAAATAAGTGTATTGCATCACATTGCTTTAGGGGATCCACGGAGTCAAATTGTATGTGAAATTTTAGAACAGTAATATTCACTCTTTGATGACCAAGTATTCGGTTCCATTTATCTGATTCGTGAGAATGGCGAATGGGAGAATGGTCGTCCTAAAGAATTACCATATCGTCGTCATTCCTGACAGGCATCCCTTCTAAACACACGTTTACGAACGAGTTTAATGGCGTTCTAAAGGCCGCGGGCATCCGTTTTTGCTGGCTTATTCCGCTACTTGCTCCAAGCCGTAAGCTACTAGGCCTGCATATGTTTTTTGCAAAAGCTCCACTCGGGCCTTCACTTGAACTACAAAAGACAGTGGAAGCAATTGTGAAGCTTAATGTGCTGGCTATTGAAATCGAAAACAGCCATAATCATAGGAATTCTGTGTAATGGAAAAAGAAGGTATCGTTGGATATGAAGGGGAGCGTGATAAAAAGGATCATATGGTAAGGCTCATACATGAATTGTCTATCTGTCAGTGACAAATAATAACTACCGCTACTGACAAGAATTCAACAACAATTCAATGTGAAAGTGGTGAGCTTATGGAATTGACAGCAGCACAGCCTGACCAAGCGGGCAAAATCGGATCCATTCAATATCTGCCGGTGAATTTATTCGGCTCCGTTATGGGGATTTCTGGTCTTTCATTGGCTTGGCGGCTTTCCTATCAGCTTTTTCACACTTCTCCCGTCATCGCAGACCTTATTGGTGCTATCGCGATTCTCGTGTTTGTTCTGCTCACGATCGGATACTTGGTGAAATGGGCAAGGTACCCTCAAAAAGTTGCAGCGGAGTTCACGCACCCCGTCTCAGGAAATTTCTTCGGGACGATTACGATTGCGATTTTGCTGCTATCCTCAGTGCTGAGTCATTATCAGCAGGCACTTAGTGAAATTGTGTGGATGATTGGGATGGTGCTTACCCTGGCATTAAGTTATATCATTATTTCCCGCTTGTTGAAAGGCAAGCTGGATCCTGCTCATGCTGTGCCGGCATGGTTGATTCCCGGCGTAGCAACAATTGATATCGCCGTTGCTGGTGGAACGATGCCTTTTGCCTGGGCTCACGAGGTTAACTTATTGAGTCTTGGGATCGGGGGCTTTGTAGCGCTCATATTCTTCACCCTGATTATCAATCGGTTGATTCATCATGATGCGCTCCCGATGGGATTGATGCCTTCCATGATCATCATGATTGCTCCGTTCGAAGTGGGGTTTCTCGGCTATACGAATTTCATGCAGCGGATTGATAATTTTGCTGCAATCCTTTATTATTTCGGTCTGTTCTTGTTTATTGTACTTGCCTTTAAAGTATTCAAAAGAACGATCAGATTCGGTGCTTCCTGGTGGGCGGTAAGTTTCCCGATGGCAGCTCTCAGTAATGCTGCCTTGAAATATGCCATACACGTGAATGGATGGCCATTAAAAGCTATCGCGGCCATCATACTGCTGCTTTTAACAATCGTGGTGGTGGTTCTTTTTGTTCGAACATTAATTATTCTGTTCAGCGGAAAGCTGTTACAGGGTTGAAAAGGGGTGTAAGCATGAGCTCGGCAGCCAACATTGTATCCATCTGGAGATACCCTGTGAAATCGATGATGGGGGAAGAATTGAATGCTTGCTATATGACAGATAAGGGCGTCTATGGAGATCGGGCCTATGCGCTTGTAGATAAGACGACAGGTAAACTAGTCAATGCCAAAAACCCATTAAAATGGCCGCGGATGTTTGAATATCGTGCTTCCTATTTCGTGCCACCTGAGCTGGAGCAGCCACTGCCCCAGGTTCGGATTACATTTCCGGATGGTACACATGGCTTAAGCGATGAAGGACATCTGAACCAGAGGTTATCGGATAGTTTTGGCAAGCCGCTGCAAATCATCAAGGCGTCTCAAACGGATGATCAGGATATCCAATTTGAAGGATACATTCCGGATATCGATGTGCTCACGAATAAGAATACGGTGTTTACCCGAACCGCGCCGGCAGGTACTTTTTTTGATATTGCTATGGTTCATATCATGACCACGGCTACATTAAACCGGCTGCGCCGATTAATTCCGGAAAGCAGATTGGAAGTTCGCCGCTTCCGCCCTAATCTTGTGATTGATGTGCCGGGTGCGGAGGGATTTGCCGAAAATGACTGGGTAGGAAGAGAGCTTCGCTTGGGTGAAGAGGTCCGGTTACGTATCATACAGCCGACGCAGCGCTGTGTAATGACCACATTGGCGCAAGGAGATTTGCCCAAAGATCTCGAGGTGCTCAAAGCGGCCGTTCAACACAATCAAGGTTGTGTAGGGGTCTATGCCACTGTCATTCGGCCGGGTACTCTTCAGCGGGGAGATAAGCTTTCATTTGTATAGTTAAGCGAAAATAAGGGGGCCAAGATGTTGCATTCAAAATGGATTCATATACTTCTTATGCTCTTGGCAGCATCTTTCCTGGGATTTACTGCGCCTCTTGTCGATTACTTATACGCCAAGGGCTTCACCATCATGGATCTAACCAATGCACAGTATGGTTTCGGTGTCGTCATACTCTGGTTGATCCTTTTACCGGTCATCCGAAAAACTCGCTTCCCGAAGGGGAAGGATTGGGTATTTTTAATTGGAACAGGTGCCACTTCTGCTTGGGCGATTTATTTCTATTTCAAATCCATTACGATGCTGCCTGTTTCTTTGAGTATCGTGTTACTGTTTCAAGTCACCTGGATTGTAACCTTATTAGATATCATTGTGAAAAGGGTCATGCCTTCAATACAGAAGTGGATCGGCATAGCGTTCATTCTCGCAGGAACGGTACTAGCTGTTGGTTTGTTTCAATCCAAACTACCGGATCTGTCATGGATCGCAATCGCATATGGTTTGCTTGCCGCGGTTTGTTTTGGCATCAGTTTATACTTGCCAGAGTATATGACGGATCAATCTTCACCCCTGGCGCGTGCAGCGCTGACGTTAACGATTGGTGCTATTGCGCTATTTCCGATGTACCCTCCGACCTATCTAACTTCCGGCGTACTCTTACATGGATTATTCGGATGGGGAATCCTGACCGGATTAATCGGACAAGTTCTGCCGATCTTATTCATGCTGCTATCTATACCAAAAATAGGGGGACGGATGGCTGGGGTGCTAAGTGCTATTGAGCTACCAGTCACCGTGGTGAGTGCTTACTTTTTATTGGGTGAAACCGTCTCCTGGTTCCGGTGGATAGGGGTGCTTTTGATCATAATCGGCATCTGTTTCAGCGAAATAACGAAGCCGGCATCTTCGAGGTGAATGATCTATGGAACTCAGACAACTGGAATATTTTATAACGATATGTGAAGAACTCCATTTTACACGTGCCGCGGATAAGTTGGGCATTACACAACCAACATTAAGTCATCAAATCAGAGCGCTAGAGAACGAAATAGGCGTTCGGCTGTTAGACCGAATAGGCAGGAAGACGGCAATTACCGAAGCTGGGATGATCCTATACCAGCAATCTCATAAAGCGCTTGGTGCTTTGAAAGGTGCGCGTGATCAAATACAAGAATTGCAAAAGGTAGAACGCGGCACCTTAACGATTGGCGCTTTGCCAGGAGAACTCAACGAACTGGTTTCATCGCTGTTAATCGAATATCATCGTATGTATCCGAATATTAAGATTAAGTTAATTGCCAGTGAAGATATTGTTGAACGGGTCCTGAACAATGAATTGGATTTTGCGGTTTCCATTCTTCCTGCTGAGTATGATCAATTAGCAGTTAAGCCGCTGTATAAAGAAGCGTTTTTTTTCGTGACAACTGCAAACCACCCTTTGGCTAGTTATCGTCAAATTGACTTTGAAGAGGTGCTTTCGGCTCCCATCGTGATGTTTCCTGACACACACCGATGCCGTCAACTGATCGATGCAACTTGCCTGAGCGCGGGGCTGGAACTAAAGCCGTTTATTGAAACGACAACTATTGATTCTTTATTCAGGTTAGTGAGGGCGGGAACAGGGGCGACAATCCTGTCAAAGACATTAATCGAGATGTACCAATATGAAGAATTGGTCACAATTCCGATTCAGAATCCCAAGCTATGCCGGGAAGTAGGGATCGTTTATCATAGAGACAAATATATGGGAAAGGCTGCCACCGGATTTATTGATCTGCTCCTTTCCTATATTAAATCGATTAAGAAGGAAGAACCGACCGCTTATTGTGAGCCGGAATTGAAAGCCTGATGGATGCATCAGGCTTTTTGTTATATTTGCACGCGATTTCGTCAATAATGGGGCAGATAACAGGAAGGGGAGTCTGTCTGGTGAGGTCATATAAAACACAATTATCCGCTAATCAAATATTTTGGATTATGACGACGATGGCCGTTGGTGTTGCGTTGCTGTTAACGATCGGCCAGTCCATCGGTATCGCGACCAAGAATGCTTGGATTTCCGTCCTCATTTGTGGGCTTATTTGCGTGTATGGTGTATTTGCCGCTTCAAAATTAAGTGAACTCTATCCGAACCTTTCTTTTGTCGAATACGCTCAAGTGATTCTTGGTAAATGGCTCGGAAGATTGGTGGTTTTGATTTATTTTGTGCAGTGGTACTCTGTTGCAGGTGTGATCATGCGCGAATTAACAAACCGGATGAATTTAATTATGCCGCGGACACCTTCCTGGGTCATCATCGTAGGCATACTTGCTGTTGTCGCGTATGCCGTAAGCCAAGGGATTGAGGTGATCGGGAGATGCGCCGAATTCATCGGCCCGCTGATCATTTTTATCGTCATCTTAACACTGCTGTTAAGCGTTAATAACTGGAGATCCGATTACATATTGCCTGTATTTAAAGATTTGCCGATTGTTCCTATGTTAAAAGGGGCGCTGCCGCCTGCAGCGATCATCGGTCAAAATGTAATTCTCATCATGCTGTTTAAGTTTACACCGAATACGCAGGCTGCGACCAAAGCTGCGGTTGCGGGAACAGCTATCGCCAGTCTACTGGTAACAATCACTGTTGTCATGGTCATAACAACTTTTGGGCCCTTTGTGTCCGCTAAGATGTGGTATCCCTATTTTGAACTCGTACGTGTAATCTCCGTCGCTGATTTCATTCAAAATGTGGATGTCATTTTTGTCGTCGTCTGGCTGGCGAGTGTATTCATCCGTATATCGGTCATTTTTTTTGCAGCGTCCTATGGAATGGGGCAGCTTCTTAAGCTGAAGAACTGGAAGCATGTTCTATGGGTGAATGTGCCGATTGTGTTCATCATTGCTCAACTGCCCAGAAGCATTATGGAATCGGACTATTTTTACCCCAAATATTTTACAGAATCGTTTACACTGCCGTTTCTGATTCTCGGGATTCCAACGGTGCTCTGGATCATCGGAGCCATACGGGTGAAGAAGCGTTAGCACCATACTAATGCATGGCACCCTCGGAAGTCATACCCGTTAGCCGGATTTCAGATCTGACTTGGATGGTGACTTGCGTCTTTGCAAATTGTTCGTTATAAGATTGGACGATCGTTTTCCATTTGACGGGATCTTGCTGATAGAAGTTATCGGCAAAATGCAATACGTCCGTTCCCATATGCTGGACTTTCTTCAAGGATAGGAACATTTGCTCTTTCACGGCTTCGTTGAGTTTCTGTTCGAGATCCTTTTTATCTTCGGGATTAAACACACTCAGTTCCGGACAATTATTTTCCGATACGATTGCATTATCTTTAACGGCTATGTTCATTTGCAGCGGTTCTTCATTCATGACGGGATCCATGTTCAGAGCTGTTTGATTGAGTAGAAAAACGATATATTTTTGTTCCGTAGAAGGACACGACAGTCTGATTGGAAAATCCTTATGTTCATTAATGAACCAAAGCATGCCTTGGGTTTCCTCATCGTTCAAGTAGCCTACGAATTTCTCGGTGTTGAACACCGAAAATCCGCTGATCCGCAACTGGTCTTTCCCTTCGGAGGCTTGCTTTTTGGGATCTTGAATGACGTTGCCGGCTTTCTTCAATTTTTGTTGTTCAAGATCATTGGTATTCATAATATCAATCTTTAAGGCGATTGCTGCAGAGGAGCGGCCATAGATCCTGCTCATTGTATCTTTTCTTTGCATTTTGTTGGAAGCCGGATGATAACGCTCATAAATCATTTCCTTTAAACCGATCGCTGCATATTTTTGAATATCGCACTGCGTCTGCAGGACTTCTTTCGCCGTTTTTGGGGTTACGAAAAGCCAGGCGTTTCTTCGGAACTGAGGACTCCGATCCAAGAAATCCATAAAATCTTGAATGCCTTTTTCGGCAAGCTTTTCGCCCATCACGACAATATTATTATGAGCGAAAAACATTTTTCTCGGAGATTCTTTGGAGAAATTGTGGATCGCTTCCGAAATCGTTTTCCCTTGGGCGAAAGTTGTAACGAAAGGTTTGGGCTGTCCGGACTCCTGCATCGTTTTTTGCGACCCGGTGCTAACCACTTGAGCTGTGATGAGATAAGGTTCCGGTCCGCTGATTAGATCAATCCCCAAACCTGTCACGATAGCAAGCTTATCCACTTCTTGCCTATCCCAGCAACCGGATGTGGTTACTAGCAAGATACCTACCAGGCATAAGCGCAGCGATGCTCTAAACATATCTATTCCGTTCCTTTCCCGTTGCCTCCGGCAGGTTTTCTTATGGTTCTTCTGTTCATTGCCCCAATCGGAGCTCTTACGAGCAGATCCTTCATACTGCTCATGCGAAATGGAGCGATCGGTGAAAAGTAGGGGACACCGAACGAGCGAAGGGAACACAGATGAACCAGCAGCGCTAATAAACCCAGCATGATCCCATATAACCCCAGAACGGCTCCTAGTAGCATCAAAGGAAAACGCATTAGACGGATACTAATGCCCACATTGAAAGCAGGTATAGTAAAAGATGCTATAGCTGTGATCGCCACCACGATAACCATAGCCGTGGAGACGATGCCCGCTTGAACGGCGGCTTCCCCGATGACGAGCGCCCCGACAATACTGACGGCCTGGCCCACTTGCTTGGGCAAACGAATGCCGGCTTCCCGAAGTGCTTCAAACGTAATTTCCATTAACAAGGCTTCCAATAAGGTAGGAAATGGCACACCTTCATGAGAACCAGCAATACTAATGAGCAGTTGGGCTGGCAGCATTTCATGATGGTACGTGATGACGGCAATATAGACCGATGGCAAGACAAGGGCAATGGCGATAAAAAGAAAGCGAACCGTTCGGACCGCGAACGCCATTGGGAACCGCTCATAATAATCTTCACTAGATTGAAAAAACTGAAAAAAGATCGTCGGAAGCATGAGGACGAATGGAGATCCGTCGATGAAGAGGATCACTTTGCCCTCAGCCAACTCGGCAGCAGCTTTATCAGGCCGTTCAGTGTGGGCGATTTGCGGAAATAAGGTGTAAGTATGATCTTCAATCAGTTCTTCGATATATGCACTGTCCAGAATAGTATCCACATCGATTTGTGAAAGACGCATGCGGACCTCTTCGATGACATCGGGGCGAGCTATTCCGTCGATGTATGCAGCAACAACATCGGTTTTTGTCAATTTGCCTAATGTGAACTGCTCTGTTTTTAGCGCTGGCGTTTTGATAATTCGTCGAATGAGCATCGTATTTGTGCGCAAGTTTTCGGTAAAGCCTTGCCTTGGACCGCGGACGACAGCCTCGGTTGACGGTTCCGAGATAGCACGGGTAGGACCGCCCTTGGTGCTCATGGCTAAGGCGATAGGAACCTGGTCAACAAGCAGGAGTGTCTCCCCGGTCAATATATGTTCGACAGCATCCTTCATGGTGCGCAGTTCTTTGAGCTGGGCTACCTTTAAAACAGCAGCTTGAATAACTTTAAAAAAAGACAAAGGATCCGATTCCGTTAACAGTGCTGGATGAGTAGATGGAATGAACAAGGATTCGAGGATTTCATTTTCCAGTTGTTCCTGCTCGATGAGTCCGTCTATCCAAATGAGTTGTGCCTGAAATTGCCCGTTTGAGCCCAGCGTGATATCTCTGAAAACGACATCGCTGCAATTTTGAAATATGTGTTGCAGCTGCGCAGTATGTTGGGCTAGGGATTTGCTGAGTTCCGTTAGCTCGGAAGGTGCTGAGAAGGTTTGCATGGGGGGCTGATCTGGTTTGCGCTTTTTCCGTTTTGAAAAAAATAGAGCCAAATGCGTGCACCTCCTCTAAACAAATGCTGGGAATTTCATCGAGCGTATTATTCCCATTGAGGTGTAATAGATTCATGAATATTTCATGTAGAGTTAATCAAGTATAGAACAGATCAATCGTTATCATAGATAATTTTGCATTGCTTGGGAAATACACTAATTTTATAATTTTGTTATTCAACACGAGCGCAAGGAGTGCGAACCATGACATTAGATCCGAAGGCAAAAGCATTTTTAGAACAAATCGAACAAGCTGGCGGAGAGCCTTTACCGAATTTGCCGCTGGCTGTGGCAAGGAAAGGTGCCAGAGAAGGTTTTATCGCTACGGCGGGAGAGTCCGCTTGGATTAAGAAAGTTGAAGAGCAAAGATTACCTGTCGAGGGGGGAGACATTTTACTGCGGATCATCACACCAATTGCAGAAGGTCCTTTTCCGGTCATGGTCTATTATCACGGCGGCGGATGGGTATTAGGCGATTTGGATGCCTTTGATGGACAACTGCGTTATATGGCTGCGGCTTGCAAATGTATCGTCGTTGGCGTGGATTATCGGTTAGCGCCGGAACATAAATTTCCTACGGCTGTAGAAGATGCCTACGCTGCACTTCAATGGGTTGCTGAATATATTCACCTTTACCAGGGTGATGTGAATCGCATCATTGTAGCTGGAGATAGCGCAGGGGGAAATTTAAGCGCGGTGATGACCCAATTGGTCCGCGAGAGAGGCGGTCCAAATATTATGAAACAAATTCTGCTCTACCCAACTACGGATCTGAGGTTGTTAAGTCACTCGATGAAAGAATTGGCGAATGGGTATTTCCTTTCAGAATCGGATATGGAGTGGTTTAGAGATTGCTATCTTCGCTCACCAAAAGATATCTTGAATGCCTGGGCATCTCCGCTGCTTGCCTTAGATTTCCATGGTCTGCCGCCGGCGCTTATTATTACGGCCGAGTATGACCCGTTGAGAGATGAAGGCAAAGCTTACGCAGATGTGCTGAAGCAGGCGGGAGTTCCGGTTCAGTATACGTGCTATAAAGGTATGCTGCATACGTTTGTAACAAGGTTAGGCTTGTTTGATCAAGCGAAAGAAGCCATTCAGGAAATGAATATGTTCATACATCAAGGTTGAGGTTGAACTTAATCTGAAGTATGAGCATGGAGATGCGGTCTTCCAAGGTAGTTGACCTGTAGTCATAACTTCAATGATAATAAGGATGTGCAGTATGCGCTTCGAATTATGAGAAGTTTTGATAAGGGAGTTGTTACCATGGACAACGTAACTGACCGAATTCGCAAATATTACAACCAATTGACAAATCAGCAAAAAATAGTGGCGAAGTTTATGCTGGATGAACCGAAATCAGTCGCCCTTCATCCGGCCAAAGTGATCGGAGCCATGACGGAAACGAGCGAAGCGACCGTGATCCGGCTTAGCTATGCCCTGCAGTATTCAGGCTATACGGAGATGCAGAATGAAATCCGGCAATCCCTGATGGCACCTGGGAAACAGACTACACCTGCGATCGATTATTTGCATGCATCGAGCGATTTCCAAATGGATCAGGATCTGATCGCTTACACATTGGACCGGGAAATCGCTCAAATCGGACAAACGCTTCGAGATTTGGATCGTGAGATCATTGACCGTGTTATCCGGAGCATTTTGCAAGCCAAAAAGATCATAGTGGTCGGGCTTCGTTTATCCCACGGTGCTGCCAATTGGTTTTCCGTTGCTTTGAACATTCTAAGAGGTGATACGTACCTTTATCGCGGTCCGGTAGACGACACGAACTACTATTTGACGGAGATGGATAAAGATTGGCTTGTCATCGCGCTCAGTTTTCCCCGATACTTGCAAGAAACAATCTCTTTCGCGAAAGCGGCACAACAAAAAGGCGCTCAAATTATTGCCATCACAGACAATGAACTTTCGCCCGTCGGACAAATTGCAGATCTGATGCTTAAAGTTCCGTTTGAAACGACGGAGGTCTTTACCGGCATGCCTAGCATTTTCTCCTTATTGAACGTTATTGTTAATGGTATCACCCTCGTTGATCGCGAGAATGTCGAAAAGCGGCTTCGCATGTACGATGAGTCAGGCAAGCAGTTCTTCCCATTTTTTGAGAACTCTTAAATGTCCTATAGGAGGTTAAGTGTATGGGGAATATCGAGCGTACGTTAATGAAACCCGTCATTGACGCTCATTTCGACTTGTTGATGGACGTTGTGATTCGGAGGTCCAGGGGAGAGCGACATGTAATTGAAACGAGTTACCTCCCTGAGTTCTTAAGTGGCGGGATCAATACAGTTGTAGCGGCCGTGTTTGTTGACAGCGCTTTCGTCCCTGAGATGGCGCTGCGCAAAGCACTGCAGCAGATCAGCTCTTTGCATGATGAAGTACGAGAATCCAACCAAATTGCCATATGCAGGACGGCGGAAGAGTTGGAGCAGGCGAGAAGCGAAGGTAAATTAAGCTTTATTTTGTCGTTAGAAGGCGCTGATCCGCTTTACAACGATTTAAGCATGCTGCGGATTTTCTATGAACTTGGTGTCAGAATGATGGGTCTGACTTGGAGCAGGAGAAACTTTGCGGGAGAAGGGAGTGACTTTACTCCATATCCCAGGAGGAGATCCAGTGGCTTGTCGGATTTTGGATTGCAACTCGTGGAAGCGGCTGGCGCTATAGGGATGCTGATCGACGTCAGCCATTTGAATGATGAGGGTTTCCGCGATGTGATGGAAGTGGCGAAGGGGCCTGTAATCGCTTCACACTCCAATTGTCGGATTCTGACACGAACCATGAGAAATCTTTCTGACGAGCAGATTACTGCGATTGCTAGACATGGTGGAGTCATTGGCATCAATTCAATCAGCATGTTCGTTGCTGAAAGGGATGAAGATGCAAACGTGGATCACATGGTTCGACACATTGATCATGTCGTCAATCTCGTAGGTATCGAACATGTTGGAATAGGGCTTGATTTAACCGATGCCTTCTTGAAATATGTAGCAACCGAAGACTTAGCGCGAATGAGCAGGAAGCCTTTTGATATTCTCAAAGGGCATGCAGAGCTGCCCAAATTGCAAGAAACACTGTCGAAACGAGGCTATTCAGCAGAGCACATCGGACTCATTTTGGGCGGCAATTTTGAAAGGGTTTTCAAAATGGCGTGGAAATAATCTTATTTTTTAAAATATTTTAAAATACCATCTTGAAAGAAAACTTGCCACGCATTATAATGACCGTAAAGTGTATGCTTCATAATATAAAAATTACTGAAGCGTATACTTCACGCGTGGAGAAATACCAATCAGGGAGGGAAAGATGTGAGAATCGCGATCGGGCAAGTGGCACATGAAACGAACACGTTTTCCGTTGTGAAGACAACCAAGGACATGTTTGAGCTCTGGGAATGGGCGCAAGGCGATACCCTGTTAGCCAATCATCGAGGGGTTCGTGATTTCCTTGGCGGCATGATTCACCAAGCGGAGCAAATGGGGATTGAAGTTCTGCCGGTTTTTTCGACGATTGCTTATCCATCAGGAATGATCACGAAGGAAACGTACGAGGACATCAAACAGACGCTCCTAAGCGCCATTGAGAAGGAAGGACCCATTGACGCCGTTTGTCTTGCTTTGCATGGTGCAGGCGTAGCGGAAGGGGCAGTGGATCTTGAAGGCGATTTGCTGCAAGCAGTCAGGAAGTTGGTAGGCCCGCTCATTCCCATCGTTGTCACACTTGATCTTCACGGAAACTTGACGGATACAATGGTTGAGCACGCTGACGCCATGCTCGGCGTTCATCTCTATCCGCATGTGGATTGTTATGAACGTGGTTTAGAAGCGGTGGAATTGATCCACCGGATCGTGACCGGTCAGATCAAACCCGTGATGCATTTAACTAAACTGCCACTAATTCTCCCCACATCGACTACTAATCACTCTCCTGCAAAAGATATCAATGAACGCTGCTGGACATGGGAACAAGAAGAACACGTTATCGATTGTGCATTTTTCCATGGCTTCCCTTATACCGACACCCCTGACGTATCTGCATCCATTTTGACCATCACCAATGACAACCCCGATCTAGCGAAACTTGTTTCTGAAGATGTCGCCAGCTACCTTTGGGAAAAACGCGAGGAATTTACGCCAACGATCATTTCTCCCGAAGAGGGGATTCAATTGGCGCTTCAAACAGAAGGGCGGCCTATCGTTATAAATGAATCCTCAGACAATCCTGGGGGTGGAACGCCAGGCGATGGCACGTATTTGCTGAAAGCCATGCTGGATGCCAAGCTTAATCAAGCGTGCTTCGGTTCCATTTTCGACCCTGAAGTGGTGGAAATCGCTTGTGAAGCTGGAGTGGGAGCGAACATTGAAGTGCACGTCGGTGGAAAAACAGACACTCTTCACGGTGATACCCTTCCAGTCAATGCTTATGTGAAAGCGATTACAGATGGAACTTTCGTTGCATCTACACCTATGGGGCAAGGCGGTGTCGTGAATCTCGGCAAATCGGTACGTTTACAGGTAGACGGGATCGATATTATCGTATGTTCCGTAAAAGCCCAGACATTGGATGAACAGATTTTTCTGCTTCACGGGATCGACGTGCACCGTTATAACATTGTGGCGCTAAAGTCTAGCCAGCACTTTCGCGCTTCGTTTGAACCCATCGCCAAACGGATCATTTCGGTAAATTCACCTGGCCTCAGCTCGCAAATTCTTACATCCTTCCCCTATGAACAGATTTCCCAACCGATCTATCCGCTTCATCCGAATGCTAAATGGCCCCTATGAATAAACGAATTTAAGTTCTGCAGATCCTCTATACGTTCAATGACAATAGGAGGAAACTAAATGAGCAGAAAAACCAGACATTTAACGAAATCGGTATTTGCATTTATTGGATTTACTCTCCTTCTGGCCGCTTGTTCATCTGCTTCGAGACCAAGCTCTACCACTACAAGCGATCCAGTGGGTGTGGCGGCTTCACCTGCTCCTAGTTCAAGCTCTAACAATACCAACAAGCCTTTCGTCGTTTCAACGGTTATTGAAGTAGACACGGTGGACATCGATAAATCCACATGGGTGGATATTGCTAATTCATTGATGTATGAACCGCTGTTAAACTACGACGACAAAGGAAAGATCGTCGCCGGTCTTGCGGAGTCTTACAATGTCTCAGATGACGGTAAAGTGTGGACATTTCATCTGAAGAAGAATGTAAAATTCCACTCTGGAGAACCTCTCACTGCCGATGCGATGAAAACTTCGTTTGATCGTTTCATGACAATGTCCCCAGTCAAAGATATTGCTGGACCCGTGGATAAAGTAGAGGTTATCGATCCACTAACCCTGCAAGTGTATTTCAAAGAACCTTATGCCCCCTTCTTCAGCGTTGCGACCAGTCCATTCTTAGGCCCAGTCGACCCGAAGCGGGTCGCGGAATTGGGCGATAAATTCGAAAATAACCCATCATCGGTAGGCCCTTTCATGTTTGAGAAGCATGATAAAGGGTCATCCATCTCCTACAAAAAGAACCCAGACTACAATTGGGGACCGCCCTTATTAAAAAATCAAGGAGCGCCCTACATCGACGAACTCACTTTTAAATTTACAAAAGATGACGATACGCGCGTGCTTGAATTCAAAAAAGGCGATGTCCAAATGCTTAATGGCGTTCCTAACAGCTATGTCAAAGATTTGCAGAGTATCCCGAACGTTGAATTTATTAAAGCGCTCGAACCCGGGGAGAAGTACTTAGGCTTTAATCTGCAAAGACCGCAATTCCAAGATGTGAGAGTGCGTAAAGCGTTGGCCATGGCCATTGATAGAGAACCGTTCGTTGAAGTGGCATTATCCGGATATGGTCAATCTACATTTAGTCCGCTGCCGACTACCATTTTCGGACATAGCGATAAAGTGGAGAACGACGCGAAGAGCATGTACGCACGAGACGTGGACAAAGCGAAAGCGCTGCTTGCCGAAGCAGGGTGGAAAGATACCAATGGCGACGGAATTGCTGATAAAAACGGGAAACCGTTGTCGATTGAATTGGTATTGCCGCATAATCCGATTCTCGAACGCAGCGCACAAATTTTGCAAGCGCAATTTAAAGAGATCGGCGTAGATCTGAAACTGAGCATCAATGAACTTGCTGCTGTGAAAGACAAATTAGCAGTTGGTAAATCGGATTTCGATATGTTTATGATGTATTACGATTACACGGATCCGGATGTACTGTTCCTACTCTTCGATCCCAATACCAATCGGATGCGGTATACCAATCCGAAATTAACGGAACTGCTGCAGAAGGGCCGCTCGACGATGGATCTGACAGCCCGTGCAAAGGTCTATGAAGATGCGCAGGAAATCCTTCTTGAGGACCTACCCATCATCCCGCTGTTCTCTGAAGAGACCGTCATTGCCACGCGTGACGTTGAAGGTGTTATCTACAATCCGTTCTCCACGAGTTTCTATCTCAATGATGTGAAATGGAAAAAGTAGTAAGGGCGAGGGGGAATTCTGTTGCATGTGTATCTGTTAAAAAGACTGATCACACTAATCTCAACCCTGTTCGGCGTATCGATATTCATCTTTTTGCTTGTACATCTCATTCCAGGTGATCCCGCTCATTACATTTTGGGAGAATTCCCCACGCCAGAAGCCATTAAGCAGTTAAATGCCAAACTGGGATTAGACCAGCCCTTGTTCGTTCAATATCTGCATTATATCAATGGACTCTTTCACGGTAATTTAGGCGCATCGCTCATCACCGGACAGTCCGTGTGGTCGCTCATCGCTGATCGATTTCCGATCACTTTGCAACTGGCTGTGTATAGTACCGTCGTTGCAACGATAATTGGTGTACTTGCAGGTGTGATCGCATCGGTGAAGCCTAATTCTTGGTTGGATCGATGGATTGTCCTGGCCTCCCTAGTGGGCTTGTCAGCTCCAACTTTTTGGGTGGCGCTTCTCTTTATTTATGTTTTCTCCTACAAATTGTCCTTATTTCCCATATCCGGCTATAACGGATTCCAGTCATTAGTTCTTCCTTCGATCGTACTTGGTTTGGCAGAAGCAGCTACCATCGCGAGAGTGGCCCGCACAAGTATGCTGGACGTGCTGCAGCAGGAATACATGCGCACGGCGGTAGCAAAAGGGGTCCATTGGTATGCCCGTATTTTCCAGCACGCATTGAAAAATGCGATGATTCCTGTTGTCACGCTGCTCGGTCTGCAATTTGGTTCCCTGTTAGCCGGAGCGGTTGTTGCCGAGGTTATCTTCTCCTTAAAAGGAATCGGCAATTTAATGATCGATGCGATTAGCAAGCGGGATATTCCAATTATTCAGGGCCTGGTCTTTTTTGTGGCCCTGATGTTTGCTGTAACTAATCTGCTGGTTGATTTCATTTATCGTGTATTTGACCCGCGGATAAATTATGAGTAGAGGAGGGGGAGAATGTGAACGGGAAAATTGGTGAGGTTGGTACTGTTCCGATACCTACAGAGCTTGCAAGGGCAAAGTCGCAAAAACCTGCAAGCATGATTTGGCATCAATTTCACAAAAACAAAACAGCAATGATTGGCTGCATGCTATTGCTGATTGTCATTCTCGCTGTCGTACTTGCTCCTTTTCTATCATCTTATCCGGTCGATAAAATGAACTTCCAAGATCGTTTCCAAGGACCTAGCCTAAAGCATTTTTTTGGTACAGACGATTTCGGAAGGGATATATTCGCTCGTGTCTTGTTTGGCGGAAGAATCTCACTCGTCACCGGGCTCGTGACCGTAGCCGTATCGTCCATACTTGGCGTCATGATCGGGACGATCACCGGTTATTACCGAAAAATCGATTTGTATGTCATGCTGGTTATGGATACGCTCTTGGCGCTTCCTCCGCTTATTCTGGCGATTGCGATCATCGCTATATTCGGCCCAGGCCTCACCAATGCGATGATGGCCATTGTGATTGCGATTATCCCGCGTTTTGTGAGGCTCGTCCGATCCTCCGTGCTTTCGGTTCGGGAAAAAGAATATATCGAGGCCGTGCACGCACTAGGTGTGCCGGATTACAAGATTTTGTTGAAACATATCATCCCGAACATTATTTCTCCAATTATTGTATTAACAACGATATTATTCGGAAATGTCATTCTTGTCTCCGCTTCGCTTAGCTTTCTGGGACTTGGAGCCCAGCCTCCGGCGCCTGAATGGGGAGCTATGGTGAATGTAGGCAAGTCTTATCTGACACAAGCTTGGTGGATGTCACTCTTTCCAGGCCTAGGTATCATGCTGGCCGTGCTCGGTTTTAACCTTCTTGGTGACGGTTTGCGGGATGTTTTGGATCCCAAAATGAACAAGTAACTATGACATTGGAGATGAGTCATTTTGCTGAAGGGCACATTAGAACAAATCGTTCATGAGTCGAAGGGAATTGTCGGTTTAGCCGCCAAGCATCTACAAACAGGTGAAGAAGTAAGCATCAATGAGAATCGCTTGTTTCCACTGGCTAGCGTATTTAAAGTGCCTGTCTTGGCAGAATTCTTTCGCCAGGTCGAGACAGGGCGGCTCCAACTGGATCAGCGGGTTACGTTCACGGCAAATGACCGCATTCCCGGCTCCGGCGTCATGCAGCTGTTCGATTCTGGAGCCAGTCTTACTTTTAAAGATCTGGCGACACTGATGATCGTGGTTAGTGACAATGCGGCAACCGATAAAATTCTGGATGGGGTCGGGATCGAACAAGTCAACCGCTTGATGAGTGAAATGGGGATGGCGAATTCGCAAATTCGTTATAACTGTTGGAAGCTGTTATCCCTTTATGTTGGAATGGATGGTCAGGAGCCTTCCGTTCAAACGATTGATGAATGGAAGCGTCGTGAGCAAGCTGTTGCTGCGGGACAGATCAGGGCGATTACCCTGGAGTCGCAGGAAAACAACGTATCGACAGTGACAGATATGAATATGCTGCTTGAACGAATTGCGAAAAAAGAAGTGATTTCGGTATCTGCATGCGAGCAAATGATCGATATCATGTCTAAACAGCAGTTTCGGAATCGCATTCCGTATTTGCTACCGGCTCAAACCAAAGTGGCGCATAAAACAGGTACCATCGGCAGTACGGTCAACGATGCGGGTATTGTCCGTTTACCAAAGGATAAGGGCGATCTTGTTATTTCCATATTCACTGAAGGAAACGAAAGTGTTTCTCATGGCGAACGGATGATCGCTCGTTTATCCCGAGCTGTATACGACTACTTTGCTGACAAGTAGGAGGAGGGGGACGATGACTCAGGCACTGCTGGAAGTTAAAGACCTGAATATCAAATTTCATACGAATCGTGGTCTTGTGACCGCCGTGAGCAACCTCAGCTTTCGCATACAGCAAGGTGAAACGGTTGCGCTGGTTGGGGAATCCGGCTGTGGAAAAAGCGTAACCTCCCTCTCCATTATGGGGTTGAACAAGCCAAGTGTATGTCAAGTGGAAGGAAGGATCTGGTTTAAAAACAAGGATTTAAACCAATTAAACGATAAAGAGATGCGTTCCATACGCGGACAAGAAATATCGATGATTTTTCAAGAAACGATGAGCTCATTAAACCCTGTGCTTACGATTGGGCAACAGATCATGGAAGTTTTTAAAATCCACACTTATCTCTCCACACACGAATGTTGGTCCAAAACAATTCTTCTCTTGACACAAGTTGGCATTCCACATGCGGATTCGGTCATGCGTCAATATCCTCATCAACTGTCAGGCGGGATGAAGCAGCGCGCGATGATCGCAATGGCGATGGCTTGCAGCCCCGATCTTTTGATCGCTGATGAACCTACAACCGCCCTTGATGTGACCATTCAGGCACAGATTCTCGATTTAATGAATGAGATGAAGCTCAGAAGTCATACCTCGATTCTTTTGATCACGCATGATCTTGGCGTCGTCGCAGAAATGGCGGACCGGGTAATGGTGATGTATTACGGGGATCTTGTGGAAGAAACAGACACGTTAACGCTGTTTACAAACCCCAAGCACCCCTATACGGTCGGTTTACTCAATTCCGTACCGAAGATCGATTCCATCAATCAGCGTTTGTCTTCAATTGAGGGGCATGTACCTGTTCTTGGTGAAGTGACAACAGGCTGCCCGTTCCGCTTCCGCTGTAAGGACGCGCATGATCGATGTAAAGCAGAGAAACCTCCTCTGATTCAAACAGGCAAACAAGCAGTTAGATGCTGGTTATATGAGAACGAGGAGCTGGCGATATGAGCGAGTATTTACTGGAAGTTGATAATCTCCAAACCTATTTTCCGATAAATAAAGGTCTCTTTCGGAAAGGCGGAGTGGTCAAAGCGGTGGACGGTGTCACCTTTCGAGTGAAGAGAGCGGAGACGCTCGGTATTGTCGGTGAGAGCGGATGCGGCAAATCAACAACGGGCAGAAGTGTACTTCGCCTTGTTCATTCAACAGCCGGTTCAATTAAATTTGAAAATCAAGAGATTACAACGTATCGAAGCAGAGAACTCCGAAATCTGCGGAGTAAAATGCAGATTGTGTTTCAGGATCCTTATTCTTCGTTAAACCCTCGGCTTACGGTATATTCCGCACTGGATGAGGCGTTGTCCGTCCACTTCCCAGCGCTAAGCAAGCCGCAGCGCCGTGAGAAAGTGATGGAGCTGCTAGAGATTGTCGGTTTAAACACTACACATGTGAAATGTTATCCGCATGAATTTAGCGGTGGACAACGGCAGCGTATTGGAATCGCCAGGGCTCTAGCCGTTCATCCTGCTTTGATTGTGGCAGATGAAGCTGTCTCCGCACTGGATGTGTCCATTCAAGCCCAAATCATTAATCTTTTGCAGAAGCTGCAATCCGATTTGGGTTTAACCTACTTGTTCATTTCGCACGATCTGGGTGTGGTGAAGCATATTAGTACCCGGATTGCTGTCATGTATTTAGGTCGAATCGTAGAGATTGCCGATACACAGCAGCTGTTTGATGCTCCACGGCATCCCTATACACAAGCCCTTATGTCCGCTGTTCCAGCAACACATCCGCTGCTAAAAAAGAAGCGGATCGTCCTGACCGGGGATGTGCCTAGTCCCGTTCATCCGCCTGCAGGATGTACGTTTCATACCCGCTGCCCGCAATGCATGGACATTTGCAAAGTAGTTCGTCCTTCAGAAACGGACGTGCAGCCGGGGCATACGGTCGCCTGTCATTTATATACGTAACTTTGGAAAGCGAGGGAACCGCTTGAAAATTGAACGAGTAGAACTGAGACTATTGCAAATGCCTCTATTGGATGCCTTCACGACGAGTTTTGGACAGGTAAAATTACGAAAGTTAGTTCTTGTTAGCGTTTATAGTGAGGGCGTTGTCGGTCATGCAGAAAGCGTGGCGATGGAGTATCCGTTGTATAACGAGGAAACGATTGAAACGGTGTGGTATATCCTTGCGGAACTCCTGATCCCTCGCTATACAACGGATACT